>FWPU01002001.1_pt1 | contig 58595 bp, 33 predicted proteins | sample 2228361 | NCBI WGS metagenome assembly FWPU01 (sample SAMEA103939777, study PRJEB20133) | metagenome
AGCAGGGTGGATTCGCTGTAAAAAATTGAGAATACCTTTGTGAGTATTTTTGCGCATGGAGGGTGAAATTGTTTTGTTAAACTGCAAATTTCCCCTCCATTTTTCTTTTTTGACATTTCAAAGAACTAGTCCCGGATTTTTCTTCAGAAAATGTGTACCCTTACTAATGGGAAAAAACGGTTTCCGGCTTCGAGGCAGCCACTGCAGGTATCGCCGAAGGGTGTAGCTCCTGTTTGGCTCTGGGCGCGTTTTCGTCCCGCTTTTGGGCCTTAATAATAGCGCGACAGCAGCCTCCCCTCTCCGCACATGCAGCGGCGGCGACGCCAACGCGCAGCTACGCCGTTATTAAGGCACCAGGGCGAGACGGGCACACGCCAAGCCCAGGCCCAAGGCACCAGAGCTGCCTGTGCGCACAGGAGGCCAAACCGAAGCACCAGGGTCGTTTTTTCCCAAAAAACAGTCGTCGTAGCGGCGCAGTCGCAGTGTCAGCCTAACTCGCAGTTGCGCCCACACTTTGCTCCGGGAGTAAAGACAGCCGGTAACTCAGCGCATGTTAAACTTCCAGGCACACGCCACCTCATCTTGGAATTGGTACAATTTTTGGCCTCTTGGCGACAAATGTTCCTGGGCGCCGCGGCGCAAGCGCGCATCTCCTGGCTTGTTGCCGCCCAACAGAAGACGGAGCCTCGCTCGATGTGAAAAAATGTCGCTGCTTCGTCAGGCGTTTTCGCAGTAACCTTGCGCCCGTTTTCTAATCCTTAATCCCTTCTCCTGCGGTCGGTTGTGAGGCAGTAGGCTTTCCCGTGTACATCTCCAGTGAAGTCTTCAACTGGTTATTGCTACTGCTACAACAAGCGTTTATATCCAAACCGATCACACCCGATGCACAAAACTGTACCCACAATCCGAGTCCTCACCTCATTTTTTTCCCTTCCCTTTTCATCAATTCTGCTTACCATGAACAGAAACTCGACGCGGCGCTGGCTGCTTTGGGCAGCCATGCCTTTGGCTTTTTTGCTCGCAGCCGTAACTAACCTTTCAGGCCAGCCATGCGACATCACCTGGCCGGGTTTCCCTAACCCTGTCGTTATCAACTTAGTCCTCGACCCCACCTTTGGCAACGCCAAATTGGACTACGTGGTAGTCGAGTCTTCGGGTGTTACCAGTAGTGCTCCATGTGGGCCGTTAGACTCAGAAGACAAGGTGCGCTTTTATGTAGACTCCGCAAAAACTGCCTTTTTCGACCCGATGACCCCCTATGAGGTCAACTTCGACTGTGATGATGGCGGAAAGACATTTACTATTTGGGTAGCCATTAATGACGGTACTTCGGGCAACATGAGCATGAATCCCTTCAGTGAAAGCAATGCCGTGCAGTTGCGAGTAAACATCTTGGACAACACCCTGCCCGCCCCTCAGAACCTCGTGAATACGGCCGTACTGAATACCTCAGACGACGGCACGGGCAACTGCTGGGTGTCGGATATTTCTACTTTCGGCGGCGGCCAGGACATTTCTCTGAAAGCCGACGTTCCGGGCTTTTGCACCTTCGCCACCATAGGCTGTTTTGAGGATAACTGCCCGGACACCAGCACTTTTTATGTTACTTATCAACTCGCCGGAGCTACCGTCAAAGGCGAAACGCCTGCGCCGCTCGTCTTCGTGTCGCCGCCCCAATGGGATGCCGGACTGGATACTTTCTATGTGGGCGTAACCAACGTTACCTATCGGGTGTATGACAAAAAGAACCCTCCAGGCCCGGGGAACCCGCTGGTTTTTACCACTACCGTAACGGTTACGGATGACGAAGACCCGAGCGTCACCTGCCCACTGGACCAGACCTTCTCAACGGACATGGGCGTGTGTACACGCCAAATAACTGCAGCTACTAGCATAGTGGCCGCCTATGCGGACAACTGCGACGTAACGAAGGTAACATGGTCGGCCACCGGCGCCACCACGGCAGCCTCGGCGCTCGCAGGCATTAACGATACCCTCATCGTTACGCTCAGCTTAGGCACCACTACCGTAACGTTCGAGGCAGAAGATGCCGCGGGCAACACCAGCAGCTGCATGTTTATGATCACCGTCAACGACACGGAGGCGCCCAATATCAGCTGCCCGCCCTCGATAACGGTAGCGGCCAGCGCTCCGCCCGCATGCGACTATACTGCAGGCACAGAGCTGGATTACACTACTGCCACAGATAACTGCCCGCCCGTGGCCTCCGTTACCAACGACTACGACGGCATGGCTACCCTGAACGGGGCGGTATTTCCGTTAGGCACCACCGACATCACGTGGACAGTTACCGATGGTGCTGGCAATACGGCGACCTGCAGTCTTTCCATCTCGGTCAAGGACTCCCTGCCCCCCGCTGGCCCTATGGCACCACTGCCAGCCAGCCAAGTGATTACCGTGAGTGTAACACCGGGCGATTGCTCCAAGAGTGTTACGTACGAGTACCCTGGCTTCTCCTTCCATAATCCAGCCGATTGCACGCCACCGCTGACCCTGACGGAAGGCCCTGCGATAGTGAACGGCGTGGTGGACACAGCATTTCTGACCTCCCTCACGCTGTTTAACCCGACAGCAGGGCGCATGGGCTTTTTCTGGGGCACCCAAGCCACATTGACCTTCCCGGTGGGCCAGACGCTCATCTTCTACACCTGGACAGATGGGGCCGGCAACAAGGAGGTGGACACCATTGTGGTGAATGTGCTGGAAAATGTACCGCCAGTAGCGAAGTGCAAACCCGGCATTATTACCTTGCCTCTGGATGCCAATGGCAATGCTACGCTGACGGCCAGCCAAGTGGACAACGGCTCTTTCGACAACTGCGGGCTGGATACGCTGACCATTGACCTGACGAGCTTCACCTGCAGCGACCTGCCGGGCCTCATTACAGTTACCCTGACTGCTCAAGATCTGGCCGGCAATACGGCCACGTGTACGGCTACGGTGGATGTGGTGGACAATATCGCGCCTACAGTGCTCTGCCCGGGCAACAAAACCGTAACGACCAACGCAGGCTGCACGGCAACGGGTATCGCCAGCCTGGGCATGAGCCTCGGCGTCGCTCCGCTGTCGCCGGGCCAGTACTCAGACAACTGCCCCGGCGCTACCGTGAGCTGGACGCTGAGCGGAGCTACCACGGGTTCAGGCACTGGCTCGGTACCCATGTCGCAATCCTTTAACCTGGGGGTAACTACAGTAACCTACACCATTAGCGATGGCGCCAATACTGCTGTGTGCAACTTCTCTGTGAATGTGGCGGACAACACGCCGCCAGTCTGGACGGGTGTTGGCCAAGCCGCCGGCTCTACCGTTACGGTGAACGCTAACCTCGGTGGATGCACAGCTTCGGCCTCCTGGACAGAGCCGACTTTCTCCGACGCTTGTACGCCGCCGGTAACGGTGTCGAAGACGCATTCCCCAGGTTCCTTCTTCCCCTTCGGCCTGACGACGGTAACCTACACGGCTACTGACGGCGCGGGCAATGTGCTCGTGCACAGCTTCCAGGTAAATGTGGTGGATACGCAGGCGCCCAATGCACAATGCAAAAACATCGCGGTGTACCTCAATGGCTCTGGTGTGGTTACGGTGAACCCGAGCCAAGTCAACAACTTCAGTACAGACAATTGCTTCTTCAGCTTCACTTCGCCATCGGTCAGCTACGATTGCACAGACCTGGGACCAAATACTTACACCCTGGAAATCACCGATGGTTCGGGCAATACAGCCACCTGTGTGGCAACAGTAACGGTGGCCGATACCATCAAGCCCGTGGCAGCATGTACAAGCATCCCGGTGATCAACTTAGATGGCACGGGCAATGCCACGCTGCTTGCGGCAACAGTGGACAGTAGCAGCACCGACAATACGGTGCCTCCGTGCAGCCTTACTTATGGCATTTCGGTGGACGGCGGGCCTGTTGCACCTTCTTTCAACTTTACGTGCGCACATTTAGGCAACCGCCTGCTCACCCTGCAAGTAACGGACGCTGCTGGCAACACGGCCACCTGCTCGCAAACCACGCAGGTGCTCGATGTTACACCGCCGACCATTACGGCACCAGCCAACACTACTATTGCCTGCGATGAGTCAGATGCGCCTTCCAACACTGGTACACCCACCGGCATTTCGGACAATTGCGATGCTAACCCGACCCTGACCCTGCTGCCTGATGTTACGGTACCTGGCGGCTGCACTAATGCCTACACCATCATCCGCACCTGGCAAGTAGCCGATGCCTCAGGCAACTCGGCCACTACATCGCAGACCATTGTGGTTCAGGATATTGAAAAGCCCGTCCTCTCTATCCAGAGCATCATTAACCTCGAGACGGATGACCCCAACTTCTGCGATGCTCCGCTGACACCGCAACTGACCCAAGATAGTGTCTCGGATAATTGCACGGCCTTCAGCGCCTTGGACATCAAGTACACCATTGACTACCCGACGCCTTCCTATGGCTATGTGGATGTAACTACGCCGACCTCAGGGGCGACCATTCCTTCGGGCTTTTGGCCTGTAGGTACGACAGTAGTTACCTGGATAGTAGAAGACGAATGCAACAACGTGGCTACTGCCACGGTATCCATTGTGGTAAGCGATACCCAGGCACCCATATTTACCAACGGATACGATACCCTGTGCGGCAAGGCATTCGTCTTGCCCAACACTACGGGAGCCTGCTCGAACCTGTTCGCCTGGCCACGCCCGAACTTCCTGTTTGGTCACGTTGCCGACTGCTTGGGCTTTACGGTGAGCGAACAAATTAGCAATCCAACGGTGCAATCAGCGCTTAACCTGACCAATCCGTTTAGCTACAACGCCACTTTGCCCTTCCAGTACTTCCCGTCGGCACAATTCCCAGTGGGGATCACCACCGTATCCTACACGGCTACCGATGCCAACGGCAACAAGAGCACTTGTTCCTTCACTGTGGAAATACAAGATACGCAAACGCCATCGCTGACGTGCCCGCCTAATCAAACGCTGCCTTCTACTTGCCCGACGGCTACTGTGCCTAACTATACCAACTCAGTGTCGATGTCTGACAACTGCCCAGGCAACGTAGCGCTGACGCAGAGTATTCCACCAGGCACGACCTTAGCGAGCATTTTCGCGCCTAATTCACCGCTGCCGGGCGACCAGTTCAACATCACCATCACGGGCAATGACGGCTACAACAGCAGCACCTGTTCGTTCACCGTTACGCTGCAAGACGGCCAGGCTCCGGTGCCCGTTTTAGCTACCCTACCCGACCTGACTGACTCGTGCGGCTCACTCATCGTTTTTGCGCCTAAGGCACTTGACCCGTGCAACCCGTTGGTAGATACTATCTATGGCACGCCTTCGACACCGGTGGGTACTTTCCTGAATACTAACCCGCCCTCTTATCAACTCAATCCGGGCAACTACGTCATCACGTGGGTGTACAATGATGGCAACGGCAACATCAGCACGCAGCCGCAAAACATCACGGTGCTTAACGACGTGTTCCCGCCGGTGGCCATTTGTGTGCCGAACCTGACGATAGACCTGCACCCGACTACTGGCAAGGCACCCGTCAATGCAGCAGCGCTAAACAACGGCAGCTATGACCCCAATAACTGCGGCCCGCTCACCTTCAGCGCTTCACCCGACACCCTGACCTGCGCACACTTGGGCAATACGACGGTAACCTTGACCGCGCGAGACCACAAGAACAATCCGGCCACTTGTACCACGACCATCACCGTGCGCGATGTAACGGCGCCAATCATCGCAGGCGTTCCGGCCAATATCACCATCGAGGCCTGCGATACCATTCCGGCTCCGCCGACCTTGATAGCCTCTGACAACTGCGCTGGCACCTATCCGGTAACGGCAACGGAGTCTTCCACCCAGACGCCGACGGGCTTCCAGCACTACAACTACGTCATCACGCGCACGTGGACGACGGCGGATGCTTCGGGCAACTCGGTAACCGTCAGCCAGACCATCACCGTCAAGGATACGAAGAAGCCGGTTTTTGCCGCCAATGCGCCGGATACCGTCATGATAACTACCAGCCCAGACCGCACTACCTGCGACGATACGGTAAGCATCAATATCCTGCCCTTTGTGTCAGACTGTGCCACGGGCGCCGACCTGACGGTAACCAACAATAAGAAGCCCGCCGACGGCGGTAACCTGAAGGACGCCTTTGCAGTAGGCACGCACACGGTCATCTTCATGGCAACGGATGTATCAGGGAATTCGCAAACAAAGGCCGTAACCGTGATTGTGAAAGATGGTACATCGCCCACGGCAGTGTGCATCAACGGCGTAAGCGCTAGCTTGCAGCCTTCGGGCTTTGTAGTAGTTACTACGGCGCAGTTCAACAATAATAGCTACGATAATTGCTCAGGCATGCTCGACCTAAAAATCCAACGCTTGGACAAGACTCCTCTGCAGACGCCGAGCAATACCCTGACATACGACTGTGCTGACGCAGACGGTGTTACCCAGCGCCCGGTCAAACTCTTTGTTACGGACCCGGCCGGTAACATGTCTATGTGCGAGACTTTCATTGTCATTCAAGACAATGTCAACCCGACCATTACGCTTTGCCCAACCGACAAGACGGTACTGTGTACAGATAACTTGGCACCATCCATCCATGGCACAATTTCGGTGGATGACAATTGCCCGGCCAACCTGACCATTTCCTACGAGGACGAGAGCGAACCTAACACGGACACAAGCAGCATCGCCTGCAGCCTCGTCAAGCGCACCTGGGAAGTAACTGATTTGGCTGGTAATGCCGCTACTTGCGTGCAGACCTTCTCTGTAATTGACACTGCAGCGCCTATCCTGTCTCAGTATCCGCCTAACGTAACTATCTCGTGTGAACAGACCATGACGCCGCCCGTCGCGGTAACAGCTTCGGACAACTGCACGTCCTTCGTCGGAGTAACATTCGTTGAGGATACCATTGCTAAAGCGATGGGGCCATGTGGCAAATACAACTATACCATTCAACGCACGCGCTCGGCGGTAGATGAGTGTGGTAACCAGACCACCCATACCAACACCATTACTGTGGTGGACAACACGCCGCCGTCGTTCCCTGGCTTGCCAGACACTATTGAGGTTAAGTCCTCCAACTTTACTAATGCGGACAGCTGTCTCATCCCCGTAACACTGGATATTACCAATCTCTTGGTGGACTGCGCACCGCCCTCTGAGCTGACGGTAACGAATAATGCTCCTCAGGGTGATGGAGCATTCAGCGCCAGCGGCAACTATGAGGCAGGCACTTACAAGATCATTTTCACCGCCACTGACCCTTGTGGTAATGTCGGCCAGGACTCTGTTGTCCTTATCGTTATTGATGACAGCAAGCCAACGGTCATTTGCAATAACAGTGTTGTCATTTCCTTAGGCTCCAATGGCATGGCTACGCTTACACCGGAGAATATTGACAATGGTAGTACCGACAACTGTGGCATTGACACCATGTACCTGAGCCAGTCTAACTTCGACTGTACCAACCTGGGGAACAACAGCGTAACCTTAACGGTGGTGGACAACTCGGGCAATTCCAACGTCTGCACGGTCAATGTGCAGGTAACGTTGGGCAGTGGTGTAGGCTTTACGCTTGCCGTTTCGAGCACGCCAGAGACTTTCTTCGGTGCTAAAAATGGCACGGCTACCGCTACAGCCACGGGTGGTTCTGGCAATTTCCTGTTTGTCTGGAGCAATGGAGATTCTACGGCGACTATTACTAACCTAAACCCCGGCATCTACTACGTAACCGCCACAGACCTGAATACTGGCTGCCAGCAGGTGGACTCAGTGATGGTGCTGGCCGGGCCGAAGCTCGCCGTAATTGCAGGCATGGGCGGCGGTCAGCAAGGCGGTACGGTGCAGATACCGGTAACGGTGAATGCGTTCCAGAACATGCTGGGCATGTCATTCAGCATGCAGGTAACCAACAACTTGGTAGGTACCATTACCGGTGCCACATCTACGGGTGCCCTTCCTGGCTCCCTGTTGCTCAACGTCGTGGGTGACTTCCTGACGGTGTTCTGGACCAGCCCAGGGCCTCCGGTCAACTTGCCCGATAGTACGGTGATTTTCAACATAACGGTGCAATTAGGTACAGCTCCTGTAGGCTCTACCAGCCCATTAGATTTCTTTAACACGCCGACCATTATCAGCTTCCAGCAAGACTCTTCGGGCTTCCCAGCCTCTATCAATGCGAACTTAGTACCGGGTCTAGTGAAAATTGACAGCGCGGCCTCGCCCGACCTCGAGGTGGCCGGCAGCATCAAGACGTGGTGGGGTGGCGGCATTCCGGTGCCTGGCGTTAATGTCGCGCTGACGGGCACCATATCTGCCAACCAAACCACACCTGCTGCAGGTACCTATTCCTTCGGTGTGCCTTTTGGCGCCAACACCACCGTAGCGCCGAGCAAGACGGTAACGTCCAACTTCAGCGCTGGCATCAACGTAGGCGACCTGTTGGCCATTCAAAACCACGCCGCCTCTGTGTTGCTGCTCTCCAACCCCTACCAGTGGGTGGCTGGCGACATCAATAACAACGGCTCGGTGGATATCGTGGACTACCTGCTGGTGCAGCAGCTCATCCTGGGTACCGTGCAGCACTATTCCAACGGCGCGCCGGATTGGAAATTTGTCCCGGCAGACTATGTCTTCCCATCACCTAACCCGTTATTGCCGTCATTCCCGCAAAGCATCTCACACACCAATGTTACGGCCAGCTTCCTCGATGATGACTTCGTGGCCGTGCGTATGGGCGATGTAACAGGCAACGCTCCTGTAAACAATGCCCAAAGCCCAATGCAAGAGCGCAATAGCGGCGCCTTCTACTTCCGCCTGGAGGACCGCTCGCTCCGCGCTGGCGAGGTGGTAGCGGTACCCTTCCATGCGCTGGGCTTCCACCATCGCCAGGCGTATCAGCTGACGCTCGCCTTCGACCCAGCCGCCCTTGAGCTGGCAGATATTCAGGCTGGCTCGCTGCCGGGGCTTAGCATGGCGAACTTTGGCACTGCCTACTTGCCAGAGGGCTACCTGACGCATCTGTGGGTGGGTCAAACGCCGCTGACATTGCCCGATGACGAGGTACTGTTCACACTGGTGTTCCGCGTACGGGAAAACCGCGCGGCGCTGTCCAATGTGTTGCGTCTGTCGTCTCACATTACGGCTGCTGAAGCCCTAGATACAGAGGGCAACATCATCCCAATAGCTTTCGATTTTGCCAAGACTACCAGCTACGGCGATCCTTCGGCTATGGAGGAGTTTACCCTCTATCAGAACCAGCCTAACCCCTTCCGCGAGCAAACGGTCATTCACTTCCGCCTGCCGCAGGCGGGCCGGGCTGACTTGCGCATCTTCACCGCAGATGGGCGTTTGGTAAAAGTCATTAGCGGCCAGTTTGCTGCCGGACACAATGCCGTATGGTTGCTGAAGAGCGATATTGGTTCGCCGGGCATCTATTGGTATGAGCTAAGCACGCAAACGCATAGCGACCGCAAGAAAATGCTCTTGCTCGAGTAAGCACGCGGGAAAGAAAGGTGGGGAGCCGATGAATGCTCCCTACCTTTCCTCCCTTATTTCGATAGTGCACTCTCACCTTTACCCTTAAACCGGGTTATTCTCACTCATGACAAACAAATCCATGAGACACTCATTACTCTTCGCGCTGTTTTTTGCGCTCTCCTTGACTCCGATGCGGCTATCTGGGCAGGGCATAGGCCTCAGGGCTGACTCTGTTGCAGTACCCTGCCATGATACCGACACCTTCCTGATGCCCATACGCCTCTTCCAATTTGAGGATATTGCAGCGCTTCAGTTTACCTTCTCCTGGCTCCCAGCCCATCTGCAGTATGTGCACATCCAGGATATTCATCCATCTTTTACAGGTATCGGGTTTGACACTACTACTTTCATCCCTCAGGGAAAATTTACTTTCTCTTGGACGACATTAGGGAGTGTCTCCGTGCCAGATAGCACAGTGTTGCTCTCCGCGGCTTTTGTGCGTCTTGGCGGGCCAGCTACGCTAGTGTCCTTTGTCAATACCCCCACCGATATTGTGGCCTTCGACGGCATGTTCAATGAAGTGCCAGTAAATACGAAACCGGGTATGGTAACGCCCATAGATAGCCTTCCTCCGACCATCATCTGTCCGGCCAGTGTAACGGTAGAAGGCTTTGGCCCTACGCCGGTTTATGACATCGGCATAGACTCGCTGCTCGACAATTGTTCGCTAGAAAGCATCGGTTGGTCAACCACGGGCGCTACGGAGGGTAACCACCCTAATGACCCCGATGCCAGCGGTGCCTTATTCAATTTGGGCGAGTCCGTCGTTACCTACACGGTTAAGGATATCGGCGGCAATACAGCCACTTGCACGTTCTCTGTTACGGTGAACCTGGCACCTACCGACTCGCTGACCTTGATAGCCTCCAATCATTCCGCTGGGTGTGGCGAGACGGTAATAGTCAACATATCTGTGCTCAACTTCGACTCCATCAGCGGTCTGCAGTTCTCATTAGGCTGGGATACGAGCATCCTGAAATTGGATACCATCGTCAATGCCCATCCCTCCATGGCGCTGACATCCAATAACTTTGGCTTTGCGCAAGCGAATAACGGCTTCTTGGGTTTTGCCTGGACTAGCCCGCTGCCCTTTGGCCTGACGTTGCCTAACGGAGCCGTGATATTTGCGCTTCAATTCACCGTTGTGGCGCCGAGTAATGGCGCTTCGCCTATCACCTTCGGCGACTTTCCTACAGACCGCGTAGCCTTCACCAGTGCAGTATTTCCACCTGAAGAAATCGGCTTCCTAACCGTCAACAGTTCGGTTTCCATTGAAGATAACGAGCCGCCGCTGTTGGTCTGCCCGGCAGATGTCTCAGTGTCCACGCCTCCGGGCGTGCTAACGCACACGTTCAACGACCTGGAGCCGTCTACCTTAAGCGACAACTGCAGCGCACCTGTGGCGCTTTCTTTCATCCGCAGCGGCACTACTCCTGGCAACGGTAACGGGCCAGCTAATGGCACCTACAACGCAGGTACGACAGTAGTTACCTACACGGCTACCGACAACGCGGGCAACACAAGCACCTGCTCGTTTACAGTGCTGGTGGATGCTGGCACGCCGCTGACGCTAATCCTAGACACAGTATCTGTGGATTGTCAGGACAGCACTGTATCTTTTGCTGTGGATGTTTCGGTGCGCGACTTTGTCAACATTACCGGTTTGCAATTCGACATTACCTGGGACTCTGCCCGCATCCAGTTCGACTCCGTGGGCAATCTCAGACCCGGTTTTGGTTTTAATTCTACCAACTTCTTTGGTTTCACGTCTGCCATAAATGGAAACACGCTCAAGTTTTTCGCCGGTAATGCCAGTGGTTATCCTAGCATACCAGACGATGAGGTGCTGTTTACCATCTATTTTTCTGTAAAAACCTTGGGCACTAGCCCACTCGACTTTACGGGCACTATTAATGCCGTCAATACCAGTTTCAACTTTATTCCTGTAACCCTCATTCACGGCTTTTTCGACATCGCCGACTTTTCACCTCCCGTGGTCATTTGCCCAGATAACATGACAGTTTCGGCGGATAGCGGTGTGTGTACGGCGACTTTAGCGCTTGACCTACCCAATGCTTCGGATGCCTGTAGCGGTATCGAGAGCATCAGCTCAGACAAATTGGACAATGTCTATCCGCCCGGCCCTACGGTAGTGGTGTTCACGGCTACTGACAATGCGGGCAATAGCGCTGCTTGCTCTGTGACGATTTTTGTGGAAGGCCAGACGGCCCCACAGTTTAGCAACTGCCCGGAAAACCTCACGGTAAATGCAAGCGGCACCGATTGTGCTGCCCCTGCTTTCTGGGATTTGCCACAGGCCATAAACCCATGTAACGGCTCGGCAGTAGCCGTAACGGCCTCCGACACATCCGGTACGGCTTTTCCAGTGGGTACTCACGTGGTTACCTTCAAGGCCGGAGCTGGGGCAGATACGAGTGAATGCTCTTTTGTTGTTACTGTAGTGGACGCCGCGCCGCCATCGCTAACCTGCCCTCCGGATATGACCATCGCCATTCAGCCCGATAGCAGTGGCCAGGTGAATTGCAGCGCTGTAGCAGACTTTAGCCTGCCGCAAGCTTCGGATGCGTGCGACGTTAGCCCTATGGTAACGAGTAACGTCGCTCCGAATAGCACACTGGATGCAGGTGTAACAACCGTTGTCATAACAGCGACGGATGTAGCAGGTAATACGGCGACTTGCCAGTTTCTCATCACGGTCGTAGATGCGGCTCCACCAGTCGTTTCAGGGTGCCCAGATAACCTACTGGTGTATGCGGCCCCGGACTCTTGTGGTGCCACAGCGACCTGGGGTGCCATAACCTTTGTAGATGACTGCAGTGCCAATGTGAGCGTGGACCCGCCTAACTACTCTTTCGACTTCTTCCCAGTGGGTGTGCATGAGGTGAGCATCATCGGCACAGACGCAGGGGGCAACTCTGCAGTGTGTTCTTTCGAAGTCATCGTGCAAGACACTGTGGCGCCCTCGTTCAGCGGATGTCCAAGCAATATGACTTTTGTGCTGCCGCCAGACTCGTGCTTCAAGGCCGTCTTCTGGACGCCGCCCACCGCCTCGGACAACTGCTCGCAGGGGCTGATGTTGAGCGGCTCGCAGCACGTACCGGGCACCATCTTCAGCACAGGCACGCATGCAGTACTGTATGTAGCCACCGATGTATCGGGCAATAGCGCCTCGTGCTCTTTCCTAGTCTCGATACTGGACATTGTATCGCCTAAGTTTAATTCTTGTCCTTCTGATACTGTCGTTTCACCAGCTAGCCCTTGCGGCCAGGTAGTGCTTTGGAATTTCCCCTCCGCATCAGATAACTGTCTTCTGGACACCATTGTCTCTACTGTTCTGCCTACCGACACCATCTTCGCGCAGGTAACGAATGTAGTTATCCGGGCAGTGGATGCCTCGGGCAATGCCGATACGTGCTCATTCACTATTACGTTGGATGTGCTCATTATCCCGCCGGCGTTTGCCGACTTCCCTAACAACATCACCGTATACGGCTGCCCGCAGCCAGTGAGCTGGACATTGCCTGTGTCGAACGGCAAAGCGTGCAACCCGGATACTATCCTGTTTTGGCCCAACTTAGTGCCAGGTGATACTTTTCCGATAGGCACGACGCCTATCACTTACTACTTGGTTGACCAAGTAAAAGGCGACACCTTGTTTCAGAAGGATCTGCTCATTACAGTGCAGGACACCACGGCGCCAACTTTTGTGAATTGCCCGACGGAACCTATTGTCGTTCACGTGGGGGGGCAAATCATTGCTGGAAATGCAAGTGGTTTTATCATCAAAGCCGATACAACGGGAGACTGTCAAGGGGTGATATTGGAGTTTTTGCTGCCTAACGCCTCTGACGACTGTGATGTGCCTGCTGTAGCCCAAACCGCTGGGCCAGCCCCGGGCGACGTGTTCAACACAGGGGCAGTTACAACTCTCGCCTTTAATGCTACAGATGCCAGCAACAACATGGCCACGTGTTCTGTGAGTGTGGCTGTGGTGGGCTTGGAAGCGCTTGTGGCTACGGTGGACCCGCCCATAGCGTGCCCAGATGAAACGGTTACGCTTATGGCTTTGCCTATCCCAGGCGCTGTTTACACGTGGACAGGCCCAGAGGGCAACTATCCGAACAACAGCCAGATAAGCGTGGTGGCTAGCCCTGGGACAGCTGGTAGGTACACGGTTTCGGCTTCTGTCAATGGTTGCACTTCCATGCCAGCCTCTGTAGAGGTCGTGGTAGCTGGTGTACGGGCCGTTCCTGATACTATACGCATACCCGTGGGTGCTACGGTGGATACCTTCAGCGTCGTGTTGAACGATATCATCATTCCAGACAGCGCATTCATCGTGAACCCGCCTGATCCCATGCCAGAAGGGCTGACGTATTTGGGCAACGGTGTCTTCCGCTACCAAGTACCGCCTAACTTCCGGCCAGTATCCTTCTTCTATGAACTCTGCTCTTCCATATGCGATACATGCAGCCGAATAGAGGTGGTTACTATCCGACTGGAAGATACCGACTGTAGTATCATCCCTAACATTTTCACGCCTAATGGCGATGGGGTGAATGATGTCTTCCGAATCCCATGCATTGCTACCGGTCTGTATCCGAGCAATTCGGTTATTATCTACAATCAGTGGGGCGACAAGGTCTTTGAGGCCTCGCCATATAACAACGACTGGAAGGGTACACTCAACGGTCAGGATGGCAAAGACTTGCCCGATGGAGTGTATTACTACATTTTCCGCCCCAGCCCAAGCGAGCCGGTGCAAAAGGGCTTTATCCAAATTCACCGTTGAGACATTGACTCTCCTGCCGCCTTTTTCCAACATAGCACTTTAAAAACTAAGCCCATCATGAAGAAGATTTTTCTTTCTCTATTCATAATGTCTGCGGTAGTGGTTGGTGGTTTTGGCCAACAGCAGCAGCACTACACTCAGTTTATGTTCAACAAATTGCCCTTTAATCCAGCGTATGCAGGGGCGCGCAAAGTGCCCAGCGTTACTGCTGTGTATCGCAACCAGTGGATGGGTTTTGAGGGGGCACCGCAGTCGGTTATGGCGTCCTTCAACACGCCATTTATCACGCCGCGAGTGGGTATGGGCCTTGTACTATCACATGTATCTATTGGCCTGAACCGCGATCTGCTTGGTTCGCTGTCGTATTCCTACGACTTGGTGGACAATGACAAGCTCTCCGTGCGGGCGGGTCTGATGGGCACCTTTCGGTCACTGACCATAGACTTTTCCAAAGCACGGCCTGATGAGCAGTTTGACCAGTCGCTGAATACTGTACGCGAAAACAACTTACTCATGAACGTAGGAGCTGGTTTATATCTGACCTACGACAACCGCTTCTACGCGGGGTTTTCAGTACCGCGCATCTACGCCAATACCTTGGGCCGCAACGAAAATCTGCCTCAAGGCTTCGAAACAGCGCGAGAATTCCAGCATTTTTACGGCATGGCTGGCGCTGTACTGCCTCTAAGCGATGGCCTCAACCTAATGCCGGCGCTTTTTGCCAAATACGTGAAAAATGCTCCGCTTAACCTCGATATCAACCTGAACCTGGAGATTAATGAGAAGATCATCACTGGGCTATCCTACCGAACAGGCGGCAACGGAGCGGGTGAGTCTGTAGATTTAATTCTTTATTGGCAAGCCAGCCAACAGTTTGGCATAGGAGTGGCTTATGATTTTTCGCTGTCAAGTATTCGGGATTATACCACCGGCAGTTTGGAGCTGCTCCTGCAGGCTGACCTGAAAGCGCCCAAACGAAAAATGTCCAACCCGCGTTTCTTCATGTAACGCCAAAACTGAAATGCGTCCAATCGTTTACTTAATCAATTACAACCATGAATGCCTATAAGCACGCATCGCTGTTGACCCTCCTGGCGCTTCTGATACAGTGGGTAGGCGCCAACGCCCAAACAGTCCCTTCGCCTCAGCCCCCTGTTACAGTAGATATACGAAACGAGGCTGCCATAAATACCGAAGGGCTTGATTTCAGCCCCACATTCTATGAGGATGGCATCGTCTTCATCTCGACCAATACGGCCGGTCTGAAAAAGAAGACGGATGACCGGCTGAAGTTACCTGCTATGTCTATCCTGCGCTCGCGCCGCAGCAGCGAAGGCAATCTGTTGCCTCCTGAGCCATTTGCCGCAGAACTTTCGTCGCTCTACCACGAAGGTCCGGTGTGCTTCGACCGCACCGCTGAAACCATTTTCTTCTCGCGCAATGCGCTCATCAACGGCAAAGTGAAGCTGGCCAAAGACGCTACTCAGAAAATGCGCCTCTATTGGTCAAAACGCGAAGGCAATACGTGGAGCGAACCACAACCATTGCCATTCAACAACAACGAGTTTGACGACTGCCACCCCGCCATTAGCATTGACGGCGACAAACTGTTTTTCGCCTCCAATCGCCCAGGAGGTTTTGGCGGTATGGACCTATACGTCTCCTACCGCATCGGCGACACCTGGAGCGAACCCGTTAATCTCGGCGCCGAAATCAACACGCGAGGTAATGAAGTGTTCCCCTTTGTTCACGCCGATAATACGCTTTATTTTGCTTCAGATGGCTTGCCCGGCGGCAAAGGCAAACTCGACCTCTACTACGTGGTACAAGACGGCTCCACTTGGACGAAGCCTATCAATCTGGGCGAACCCTTCAACACGGCAGGGGATGATTTCGGCCTGATTGTGGACTTGAACAAGATTAACGGCTACTTCTCCACTGATGGGCAAAAGTCGAAAGGTGGAAAGGGCGACGACATTTATAGCTTCCACGTCGAGAATGGCAACTTGGATGATTATCTGCTGCAGAACCAGCGCGTGCCTGACCGATTGCTGGATGTTGCGGTAACGGTTACAGACAAAAGTACTGGTATGCCCATCGAAGGCGCCGAAGTACGCATGCTCAATTACGACGCCAGCACTGTCATCGGGCGCGACGAACGCGGCAACCTCATCAGCGTACAGAAGGTGGATGGCAAAGAAATCATCACTACCCTACCACCTGACAAGGGCATCAGCGGCTTCTCTGACCATGGTGGGCGCTTCTCAGCCGATGTCAAGGCAGGTAACTACGTCATCATCGCCTCCAAAGAACTCTACCAGACCCGTCAAGTGCGCTTACCTATTTCAAAAGCGGGTAATGAGCTGACTATTGCCCTCGACCGTTCAGCCAACGCAAATAAAGTGCGTTGGAATGCCTCGGTATTCAACTACGTTACCAACGCCCCCTTGGCAGGGGCCACCTTGGTGCTGACAAACCAGACCACTAAGGCAAAAGATACTGTTATCACTGACGCCAACGGCCAGATTGACCACCAATTGGACAAAAACACCAAGTACAAGATAGAAATGTTTCAGGGCGCCCGCCTGGTAGGCAGCTCGGAGATCAACACCGCTGGATGGAGCATGCCCAACCAAATCATGATGCAAAACTTTTCCGTGGCTCCCCTACTGCCGGGAACTATCATCGAACTGCCCAACATCTACTACAACTTCAATGACGCCACCTTGCGCCCCGACGCGCGAAAGGATCTCGACCTGGTAGTCTCTTTGCTCAAACAGCAGCCCAGCGTTACTATCGAAATCGCCAGCCATACCGATTGCCGAGGCTCTGCCAAGTACAATGAGGAACTCAGCCAACGCCGCGCCAACGGTGCAGTGGACTACTTAGTGCAAAACGGCATCAGCCGCGACCGCCTACGCCCTGTAGGCTACGGCGAAAGCGAACCGCGCAACCACTGCCGCGATGGCATACCGTGCACAGAGGCAGAACATGCCCGAAATCGCCGCACTGAAATCCGCATCCTCACCGGCATCGAAGGGGCTGCCATGATGTATGTGGACGGCAAACCAGTGCTCTCACCAGAAGTGGCTGACGCCGCACCAGTATTGCCTGATAAGACAACGCCCAAAAGAAACGTCAATACAGCTCCATCGAGTAATGCAGGTGCTGGCATTGTACCTGACCATTACTACGTCATTGCAGGGTCGTTCCAAGAAGAGGCGCGCGCCCACACACAGCTACAAAGCATCCTGGCTGCGGGCTACTCCAACGCCCAAATCGTTCAGTTCCCTACCTCTCCCTATTTCTCAGTTTGCGTAGACCGCTTTGCCAACCGCAAAGATGCTAATGCCCTAAAGCGCAAACTCGACAGCGAGAATATTGACTCGTTCATCCGCTACGTGTCCAAACTGCAATAGGGACGCGATACAGGGGCCGAAAAGACGCTCTACCTTTGTTGCCGTGAAAACCGACAAGGGTAATTTAGCGTTGACCAGGCCTACTATTCAGAAAACCCATGGCTATTATCATTACAGACGAGTGCATCAACTGCGGCGCCTGCGAACCAGAATGCCCCAACAACGCCATCTATGAAGGTGGTGTGGAATGGGCCATTTCCGACGGTACTACTGTAAAAGGCTCCTACACTTTAGAGGATGGGCGGGTCGTAGATGCTGCGGCCAAACAACCACCCATTTCCAACGATTACTACTACATCGTGCCTGACAAGTGCACAGAGTGCGTAGGCTTCCACGAGGAACCGCAATGCGCTGCTGTCTGCCCAGTGGACTGCTGTGTGCCTGACCCAGACCGCGTAGAGACGAAAGAAGAGCTCCTTGCGCGCAAAGCGCGTTTACATCTGTAATGCCTCTGCGCCACGAATAAAACGCGAAGAAAAAGTTTTCATGGTTTCTACATTGCCTGCTATGCGTGCGCATGGTGGGCAATTTTGCTTTGCGCTTCCAGTCTTACCTTCGCTGCCCTGACTGATGATAACCTTCAACATGTTTGTGCTACATCGAGCATTGCTTCTATCCGCTATGGCCGCGGTCGGCCTGTGGCTTCTCTCTTGTCAGAAAGAACGCTTTACCACAAACCCTGACGATTTGCTTGCTTTCAGCACAGATACCCTGCGTTTCGACACGGTTTTTACCTCTTTAGGCTCGGCTACGCGCATACTGAAGGTGTACAACCGACATCGGGAAAGCATCCGCATCAGCCGCATCTATCTGGGCAGCGGCGCCCAGTCGCGCTTTCGCCTCAATGTGGACGGCCTGCCCGGGGCCTTACACGAGAACATGGATATAGCCCCTAATGACAGCCTCTATGTTTTTGCTGAGGTAACCATTAACCCCGACGAACCGCCGAGTATCAGCCCTTTCGTCATCGCAGAAGACCTTATCTTCGAAGTCAATGGCAATACGCAAAAGGTGGTGCTGGAGGCATGGGGCCAAAACGCTATTTACCTGCCCTCTCGCTTTGGCGCTGGCGGAGCAGTGCAGTACAACTGTGGCGCTGCAGAGTGGGTGTGGAACGACCCTCGCCCATACGTCATCTATGGCATTGTGGTCATTGACAGCTGTACGGTGCGCATCCCTGCAGGCGCTCGCGTACACGTGCACGGTGGCCTCGTTCGCGTGAAGCAAGACAGCGTTACCGTTCGCTACAACGACGGCTTGCTCGTCTTCCAAGGTGCTGGCCGGCTCATCGTGGAGGGCACCGCCGAACGCCCGGTCATTTTTGAAGGCGACCGCTTGGAGCAAGAGTTCGCCAATGTCTCGGGTCAATGGACGGGCATCTGGCTTCGCCCCGGCACCTCAGGCCACCGCATTGAGCACGCCATCATCCGCAACAGCATCATCGGCATCCGGGTGGACTCCGCTGCCGACCTTGCGCTGCGCAACACCCAAGTGTACAATACAGCCAACAGCGGCATCATCGGCGTGCATGCCAAAATCCGCGCTGAAAACTGTCTCTTCTATTCCAATGGCGCCTACGCTATCCAGCTGGAATACGGCGGCGACTACGAATTTACCTACTGCACTGCCGCCAACTTCGGCGGGCGAAGCGAAGCCCTACGCATGGGCAATGCCCTGTGCCGAGACCCTTTCTGCGAAGACTTTGACGCCTTCCCCCTGCAGTCCCGCTTTAAAAACTGCATCCTCCTGGGCAGCCGACCCGACCAGATAACCCTCTTCAACCGCACCGGCCAACCTTCCGACTTCGACTACCGCTTCGAACATTGCTTAGTGCGCGTACGCGACCTACTGCGCCCTAACGACCACCCCGACTTCTTCGACTACTGCAAGCCCTGCCTGAACCTGTCCAACACAGACTCCGTGTTTCTCAACATCGCCGAGCGAAACTTCCGGCTCGATACCCTCTTCTCCAAGGCAGATGGATATGCTATGCCCTTACCCGGCATTGGTACCGACTTGGAAGGGACCCCGCGCGACCCTATAATGCCTGATGCAGGGTGTTATGAGCGACAGTAGTCTGTCTCTTTTGCTTATTTCATTTTCCAAAGCGTCCGTAGGGCCTGCCATTTTGAAGTGGAAAGTTAAAAGTGATAAGTGAAGAGTAGAACCGGCCACTATCACCCCCATTGCCTTTCTCACCTCCGTTTTTTGGGGTGAAAAAACGGCTGCCGGCTTCGGGGCGGCTGCTGTGGGCGTAGCAGCTGAGCGCGCGGCCCCTGTTTGGCCCCGTGCGTGTTTTCGTCCCGCTTTCGGGCCTTAATAATGGCGAAACAGCGGCCTCTCGCCTCCGCGCCTGCAAGCACGGCGCTTCTCCGATGCCGATACGCCGTTATTAAGACCCCAGGGCGAGACGGGCACATGCCAAGCCCAAGCTGGAGGTCCGTAGGTGCAGGTGCGCCCGAAAGCCAGGCCAAAGCGCCGAGGCCGTTTTTCCCAAAAAAAATGGCCTCGGTAGGGGAGGTGTAGGCGGCGGCAGGCGCAGCTCGGGTGGTTTGGGAAACAGCCCTCGCCGAAAAATGTGCACCTGCTTATATTATCATTCAACGTTTCTGGCTCTAAGGCCTAAGAGACTAATACCTTTTCTAACTTTGTGCAATGGTACCTTCCACTATTCACAGCAAATCGGCCATGACAGGTTATCCTATGTTTATTTTCCACCACCGCCTTTGCGCCGCCTTACTACTGGCATTAGCTTTAGCTTTTAGCGCTCCGCTTGGGGCACAGGTAACGTGCATACCTGTGTTCCCCCGTTTGGACGACGACGTTACCATCACTTACGATGCTACGCTGGGGAATGGGGCCTTGGTGGGCGTCTCGCCCGTGTATGCGCACATGGGAGTAATTACCTCGCAAAGCACGTCGCCTAATGATTGGCGATACGTGAAGACAACCTGGGGCATAGCAGATCCAGTGGGGCTGATGCAATCTGCTGGCCCAAATCTGTGGACGAAGACATTTAACGTCCGCTCATTTTTTGGCATCCCGCAGGGCGAGCAGGTGCTCAAGTTGGCCTTTGTTTTCCGGAATGCCAACGGCTCCATTGTAGGGCGCGCCACAGACGGCAGCGATATTTTCTACCCTGTCTATCCGGACAACTTGGGCCTACAGACAGCATTGCTCACTCCGGCCAGCAGTCCCGTGCTCACGTTAGTAGGCAGCAGCCTGACGGTGCGCGCCGCGGCCTCGCTGCCAGCCAGCCTGCACCTGTACGACAACGGCTCATTGGTTGCCTCGACCACAGGCACGCTGTTGGAGACGAGCATCACTGCTGGCTCTGGCGTCCATACGGTAGAGTTTGTGGCCGAGGCTGGTAATGATACCGATACGGCTCGTTTCATCTACATCGCTCCGCTAAACCTGCCGCCTCAGAACCCACCAGCTGGCACTGAGTACGGCATTAACTACGTGGACGCCCAAACGGTGCGCTTCCAGTTATACGCCCCCGGCAAGCAAGTAGTGCACCTCATCGGCGATTTCAACGACTGGACGCCCTCCGACGATTACCAAATGCGGCGCAACATCTTGGGCAATATTTGGTGGTTCGAACTCTCGGGCCTCACCCCAGGGCAGCCCTATCGCTTTCAGTATTTGGTAGATGGCACCTTGCGCATTGCCGATCCTTTCAGCACCCTTGTGCTCGACCCCTGGAACGACCCCTACATCCCGCCGCTTACCTATCCCAATCTGCTGCCCTACCCTACTGGCAAGACCTCTGGCATCGTCTCCGTGCTGCAAACCGACCAGAAGCCTTACCCTTGGCAAGTGCCCAATTTCGACCGCCCAAAGAAAACGGACTTGGTTATCTACGAACTGCTGCTGCGCGATTTCTTAGCGCAACACAACTACCAGACCCTCTTGGATACGCTCGACTATCTGCAGCGCTTAGGCGTCAATGCCATCGAACTGATGCCCATTAACGAGTTTGACGGCAACAACAGCTGGGGCTACAATCCATCCTTTCACAGGGCTTTGGACAAGTACTATGGCCCACCAGAAGCCCTCAAGCGCTTTGTAGACGAGTGCCACCTGCGCGGCATCGCCGTCATCGTGGATGTGGTCTTCAACCACGCAACTGGCCTTAGCCCCTTGGCGCAGCTCTACTGGGATGCCGCCAACAATCGCCCTGCGCCCAACAACCCTTGGCTCAACCCCATACCCCGGCACGACTTTAACGTCTTCAATGACTTCAACCACGAAAGTGCCCTGACCAAAATCTACGTCAAGAGTTGCCTCAAGTACTGGCTTGAAGAGTTCAACCTCGATGGCTTCCGCTTCGATCTTTCCAAAGGGTTCACCCAGCGTAACACCCTCGGTAACACTGTCGCCTGGGGCCAATACGACGCCTCTCGCGTCGCCATTCTCAAGGACTACGCTGACCACATCTGGAGTATCCGCCCCGGCGCCTACGTCATCTTGGAACACTTTGCTGACAACGACGAGGAGAAAGAACTCTCTCAGTACGGCATGATGCTCTGGGGCAACATGTATTGGCCTTACAAAGAGGTCGCCTTGGGTTTCAGCAGCGGCATCAATGCCGACCTGCGCTGGGTATGGCACCAGCAGCGCGGCTGGAGCGCACCCCACCTCATCGGCTACATGGAAAGCCACGACGAAGAACGCATCGCATACGAGTGCCTCGCCTTTGGCAATACGGCCAACACCGCCCACAATGTCCGCTCGCCCATCGTAGCCCTGCGCCGCATCGAAATGTTGGCTAATCTCCTATACACCGTGCCCGGGCCTAAAATGCTCTGGCAATTTGGTGAGTTGGGCTACGACTTCTCCATCAACTATTGCCCTAACGGCACCATCAGCAACAATTGCCGCCTCGACCCTAAGCCCATTCGCTGGGACTATTATCAGGACCCCTTCCGCAGACGCCTCTTCGACGTTACAGCCGCCCTCATTCACCTGCGCACTACCCAGGACGTCTTCGAAACCTCCAATGCCCAAGTCAACCTCGGCAGCGGCCAAGTGAAGAGTGTTTACCTCAACAGCCCAACGGCCAATGCCGTCGTTGTGGCTAACACGGGCATCAACAACACGACGGCGACTATCAACTTCCAACACACCGGCACCTGGTACGAGTACTACACCGGCACCACCCTCGACGTGAGCAACACGACCGTACAGATGCCCCTCGCTCCAGCAGAATATCGCCTTTACTTGGACTACTTCGTGCCCATACCCGACGGATTGAACCCTACCTCCGTCAACGAACAAGCGAGCGCCCTGCCCGTGCTCCTCTATCCGAACCCGCTGAATGGCCCGCGCCTGTGGGTACACACTCCTGCTGGAGTGGGCGGAATGTTGACTATTGCCGACGCCACCGGCCGCATCCTGCTGAGCGCGCCCAAACCTATGGGGGAAGACGTCAGCGCGCTCGAAACGGGCATCCTTCCGCCAGGTATGTACGTGCTCACCTTCCGCACCCATACGGGGGCCGTCGTTGCCCACAAGTTCATCGCTAGCGGCAAATGATGCCGCTGCTCCACGCCTGCTTTCAAGCGTATCATGAGCGAACCGCAGCCCTGCTTTGAAGACGAGCACCTGTTAGCCCTATGCAAGCCGGCGGGTATGCCTACCCAGCCTGATACCACAGCAGACCTGTCTCTTCAGACCTGGGCCGAGCAACGCACCAGGCAGCGGCTGCATTTGATCAACCGCTTAGATCGCCCCGTCAGCGGCATAGTGCTGCTGGCCAAGATCCGCTCAGCCATGGCCGAAGCCCAACGCCAATTTCGCGCAGGGCAAGTGCGCAAAACCTACATAGCCATCGTGGCAGGCTCTCCGCCAAAAGAGACTGGCACGCTCATTCATTATCTGACTCAAAACCCCCGCACCCATCGCACCTATGCCCACGAAAGCGAGCAGCCCGGTGCCCTCCGCGCCGAGTTGCACTACCGCCTTGCCGGGCACGGCGAACGCTACACCTATCTATTGTTGCAACCCATCACCGGCCGCCACCACCAAATACGCGCCCAGCTGGCTGCTATAGGCTGCCCTATCAAAGGCGATGTCCGCTATGGCGCCCGACGAGCCAACCCCGACCGTTCTATCCACCTTCACGCCTGGCAATTGGAACTGGCTCACCCCATCAGCCAGCAACTGATGCGCTTCACCGCACCACTACCAGAAACCGATAGCTTATGGCGCGATGTGGCGAGCAAAATCCCACAGTGAAGCTACTACTAGATCGCACGCCGTGCCTGGCTCTTCGCCACTGTTCAGGATGAAAGCCGTCCGCATTCGCAGAGCCACCCCAAACTGCATGTCGGTGGGCGCATCGCCCACCATCCAAGCATTGTCGAAGGTTATCTGCGGGAAGTCGCGCCGCGCCTGCTCCGCCATGCCCGTGGCTGGCTTTCGGCAGTTACAGCCTTCGTCGGGCCGATGCGGGCAGAAATACACCCCGTCAATGCGCCCGCCTGCTTCGGTTATGGCGCCCAGCATTTTGGCATGCACTGCGCGCAAGTCGTCGAGGCCCATCAGCCCTTTGCCCACACCCGCCTGATTAGTAACTACCACTATTGGGCTGAAGTGGGCTGCCAGCAGCCGTAGGGCCAGCAAGGCATTTTCCTCAAAAACAAACTGGTCGGGATGCCGCACATAATCACCCGGCAAGCGCCGATTGATGACGCCATCGCGGTCTAAAAAAAGCGCTGGTTGAGGCATCGCAGGGCTACTTCTTGACTACAGAGCGCTTACGGCGTGTGGTCTTGCGCCTAGGCGGCGTCATGGGCAAGTCTTCTTCCGTCAGTGCCGTTGTCGGAGTACTTTTTGCCCCTTGTCCGTCTGCCGACGGCGATACTGCTGGCTCTATGGTGGCCCCCAAAGAGCGATAAACCGCGAAGTATTGTTCAATGGTATTCTCCCACGAAAAGTCCACCGCCATAATGCGCTCGCGCAAGACCGATGTCGTGTAAGGATCATTGTACCACATCGAGACCGCCCGATAGATGGCGTAGGCCGCATCCTCGACGTTGAACTGCTCAAAGCGAAAGCCGCGCCCCGAGCCATCAGGCTCTCCAATGTCGGGCACGGTGTCTTTCAACCCACCCACCGCCCGCACAATGGGAATGGTGCCATAGCGCATGGCATACATTTGGTTGAGGCCGCATGGCTCCACGCGCGAGGGCATGATGAGGAAGTCAGAGCCAGCGTATATCTGGTGCGCTAACGGCTCATTGTAATCCAGCACAGCGTTGAAGCGGCCCCGCGCCTCGTGGGCTAAGGCGCGGAATTGGTCTTCCGTCCAACGCTCTCCTGTGCCCAGCACCAAAAAGCCCACGCGCGCCCCCGAGTAAATGAAACGCCGAAACACATCGGGAAGCAAGTCAGCTCCCTTCTCACGCACCAACCGCCCAATGAAGCTCACCAGCGGATAGTCTTCCGGCAACCCGAACCACTCGCACAGCACGCGCTTGTTGCGCGCCTTAAACTCGGCTATGTCGCTGCCCTCGAGGCGATAGGCAAGTGCCGAGTCTGTGGCTGGGTTCCACACCTGCACATCAATGCCATTGAGGATGCCCCGCTGTTTGTGCCACTCGTGTCGGAAGAGCGACTCCAGCCCCAGGCTGTTCTGATGTAGTTCAAACAGATACGAAGGCGAAACCGTCGTTACGGCCCAGGCCGTCTTAATGGCCGTGGCCATCGGGTTGATTAGGCCATTCCAGTCCAGCAAATTACGCGCAGCAGCCTCATAGGGCGGCAGCAAATGCCCGTTGTTCCAACTAAAGGCCCCTTGGTACTGCGCGTTGTGAATGGTGAAGACCGTTGGGATGGGCGCCAGCTGCTGATACGCTGGGCAATACTTGACCATCCAGGGCAAAAGCGCCGTATGGTGATCGTGGCAGTGCAACACCCGCGGCCGGTGGTACCACGGGAACGACAACAGCCACTCCAACACTGCCTGCTGAAAACAGACATAGCGCGTGATTTCGTCGCCATAAGGCCGTCCCGAAGAATCGTTGTAAATGCCCGGGCGATCAAAAAGCCCCGGAATGTCGGCCACAAACAGCGGGTAGCCCAGCGTGTTACCCGCCTGCTGCTGAATGCGGAAATACCAAGGGCGCCAATTGATCCAAGTTGTCCCTTCAAAGACCGTAACCCATTCCTGACCGTTAATCCAGCGCAAATCGTACTTAGGTATGATGGCTGCCGAGAGCACTCCCACCTGCGTGTTGTATTTGGGTAACGAGCCGACAACATCACCCAATCCTCCCGTTTTAGCCGCCGGATAACACTCTGCGGCAATATGCAAAACCTGTATCATGGCGTGTATTTAGTATGAAAAAAAGGACTTTTAAGCGCTGCCTGCTTTTTGTTTTGGGTTAAGAAAATGAGAAAACTGCAGCACCGTTGGGCTTTCTCGCCTTGCCCTTGGCCAGGCAGCCCTTTCGCCTTGCTCTTGGCCCAGCTTGGCGTCTTCTGCTGGGCGGGCTAAATGCCGTTCTCAGCCTCAAGGAAAGCATTCCAGGCTCGGCCGGCCAATTGGGCCGTAAGTTTTTCCAGAAAATAGCTGCCAGCCACCGGGTCGGTCAGTTCCGCAAAGCCACTCTCCAGCTTCAGCAAATGCTGCACGTTGCGCGCAATACGCCGGCCAAACGCCTGCGGGTATTGGGCCAAGTGCTCCCGCCCGGCATCATATGGCAGCACCGTCAGCCGCTGAGCGCCCCCTAACACAGCCGACATGGCCATCGTTGTCGCCCTGATCATGTTGGTGTACAGCTCATCTGTATATGCCGCCGGAGCAAAGCGCACATCCAGCACCGGATAAGCCAGCGGCACCTCCCAGCCCTGCAACACATGGAGCCACAACAACCGAAAAGCCCTCAGGCGCGCTATTTCCACATAATAGCTCATCCCTACGTTCACCTCGAACTGCAACTGCTCCGCCATCAGCGCCGGCTCAATGCCGTGCTCCGCGCCTAAACGCAAGTAGGCCTCACCTCGGCGCAACATGTCCACCAACGAGGCAACGGCCCCCTCGGGCCGACAGTACCCTTCCGCCGCGCGCACCGACACGGTCCGATACCCCGGGAACTCCGCCCGCGCATAGGCAATCAGGTCGCCCATATAGCGCCAGTCTGCCCCTATGAGGCTGGCTAGGGGGTCAAAGTGCAGCGCGCCGCTCAAGCGCTGGCGTTCTACACCCTGCTGTTCAGCTGTTTGGCCCAGCATTTCGAGTATCGCTGCCGGCACCGATTCGACGACAACACCTCGAAAATTGAGCTGGACGTAGTCCAGATAGATACGGTTCAACAAGTCGGGCAACGCCTTGAGCGCCTCTACCGCAAAACACACGCTCTCAGCGCCAAAAGCCAGCGCTTCTAACGCCTGGCGATTGGCCACTGCCGTATCGGTAGTGGCTATATCCTCATTGATGGTCCAGCCTTGAGCCTCCTCCAACAGAGGCATTGGTGGCGTGGGCTGATCATCTGCATGCCCAAAGGGATCTACGCGCAAGCCATCGCCCAGCGTCCAGTACAAGTCATCGAGCGCCTTGCCCTTGAGGTCTTTGGCAATACGCTCCAACCATTCAGCCTTGCTGATGGGTGGAAATTCCTCGAAGAAGTCGGCAGGTAAACTCATCTCCACGGCCTATGTGCGGGCAAAGATAGCAGCCGTGTACTTCAAGCATGGTTTTCGGGTAATGAATTTGCCCGGCAAAATCAGCGGCCATTCAGTTTCCCGCACCTTGCAGGCGTTCGCGCAGTTGTTGCGCTTTGGCGTAAAAGAGGTGCTCTGGCTGGCGTAGGATGATATCTAAGGCCGGCTGAAGTGCGGCTCGGCGTTGGGGCATCTGCTGCAGCAGGGTCAACACAACACCCCATTCAGCGCGCTGAGCATAGGGCTGCATCCCCGCGGCAGCAATGCGACGAAAGGCTGCTTCTGCCTCGGTGTACTGCTGATTTTTGTAGTAAGCCACTGCCAGCAGTTCTTGTTGCTGCACCTCTTCGACGGAAGGCGCAGCCGACCAGTCGGGCCGCAGGGTATTGGTAACGTCCTGGTATTGGCCGTCTTGCAATTTGCGCAGTCCCCTGAGGTATTCTGCAGAGCCACCCTTGCTGCCGCGCGGTGGCAAGAAATCGCGCTCTTGAAAGAAGGCATCGGCCACTGCCGCGTAGTCTATAGCAGGTCCTTCAGGTTGCATTTCCTCGATGGGTGCCGGCGGCAAGTCTGTGCTTGCTACGTCGGAGGAAGTGGGCGTATTCGGTGTAGTCGAGTGTTGTTTGGGCTTGCGCCACGTAGGAGCCTGCTTGGGCGGTGTTGGCTGCGTTTGCACTACTTCTGGCGCCGCGGGTTCGGCCGGTTGGTCGCGCAGTAGCCAATAGCCCACGGCGAGGGTCGCTACCACAGCTGCTGCGCGCAGCACCCACGTAAGCGAGAGTGTGCGCGAGCGGGCGGGCTGCAGCTGTTGGAGCAGCTCCGTCTCCCTGTCCCAGGCCCGCATCTTGGCCATCAGGTCGTGCTCTACGAGCAGTTCCAGCCCGATGCGTTCGATGCGGTGCTGCTGTACGAGCGCCTGCAGCTGAGGGTCATTAGCCATTTCAGCCTCAAAAGCCTGGTGTTCGGCGGGCGACATATGGCCCGCGAGGTATCTTTCTATTTGTTCGAAGCGAAGCACGGCGACAAACGTTTGGGTGGATGGTCAGGGTGTCAAGGGCGGTTTTCCAACAAGGCCGCAAAGGCAGGGTTGTTCTGGAGCAGCTCCCGAAATCGCATCCGACAGCGGTAGGCTTCTTTTTTGGCCACGTCGGCGCTGTTGTAGTGCATGATTTGAGCGATTTCTTCCATGGAGTGATCCAACTGATAAAGGCGCAGCAGTTCGCGGCAGCGCTCACCGATTTGGGCTAAGGCCTGCTGAAACAGCTCGCGGTATTCCGTTCGGATGGCCTCAGCCTCTGGGCTTTCCACCTCTCCGTCGTAATGGGTCGGCGACAGGTCGGTGTATCGCCCCTGTTGGCGCCGCACCGTTACCCACCGCCATTTGGCAATGGCTACAAAGTAGGTGCTGAGTGCGCTCCGAGCCTCGTAGCGACCCTCGCGGACGTTTCTGTCCAGAATGACCAAGGCCTCCTGGAACATATCCTGCGCGTCCTGGCGAGTGCCGCCATTGGCCAATACGTAGCGGGTAACTGTCTCGCGCAAGCCTGGCATCAGGTACAGCCGCTTTAGCGCTTCTTCGCGCGCCGAGCCGCCAGACCGAATGCCCGAAACTAACGCTTCGTCGCTCCAATCGGTGTTTGCCATGTTAATGTTGTTCGTGTGGTGAGAGTAACCTGTAAACGATTAAAATCTCGCACAAATGTACTGCACGCCGCGCCTGCCCTCGTGCTCTCCTGGGCGCAGAAGCCCGCCGTCTGTCAGAGAGGGCGCCCGCACCCCAGCACCGCCACCCAGCACCTCGGGCAGTGAGTAATCGTGCTCGCTCGTATTCAGGTGGGTTATCGCACGCGGGTGCTTTTGGCTGAAACTGGATAAAAGGCCTTTGCCCCGGAGGGTGAATTGCGCACGGGTCGCGGTGCCTCCCTCACAAACAAGGTTTGGAGAAAAAAGCATGGGCACCCTTAGGGGCGGACATGGGCCGCTGGCACCCTTTCTTACACATGGTGTTGTTGCGTTTGGATTGCAAAGGGTACATTCCCCAAAGCGTCCGCAGTGCCTGCCATTTTGAAGTGATGAATGATGAATGATGAATGATGAATGATGAGTGATATTTTCCGGAGCGTCCGCGGGGCCTGCTATTTTGAAGTGAAAAGTAGAACCGGCCACTTTCCCGCCGCCTTTCTCACCTCCGTTGTTTGGGGTGAAAAAACGGCTGCCGGCTTCGGAGCCGCTGCTGTGGGCATAGCGGCTGGGCGCGCGGCTCCTGTTTGGCCCAGAGCGTGTTTTCGTCCCGCTTTCGGGCCTTAATAATGGCGAAACAGCGGCCTTTCGCCTCCGCGCCTGCAAGCACGGCGCCTCTCCGATGCCGATACGCCGTTATTAAGACCCAGGGCGAGACGGGCACATGCTCAGGCCCAAGCCGGAGCTCCGCAGGTGTAGGTGCGCGAAAAAGCCAAGCCGAAGCGCTGGAGCCGTTTTTCCCAAAAAACGGCCTCGGTGAGGGAGGGTGTAGGTGGCGACGAACGCAGCGCGAGCGACTTGGGAAACAGCCCTTGCCGGAAAATGTGTACCTTTTCAAAGCGCCTAGGAAAAACAATGGCCAAGGCAGGTTAAAAGCTGGGGAAGAGGACATCTGTATGTGGCCTTGCTGGAGAAGTCAGCAGGTAGCGTTGCCGATGCTTTATTTTCAAAATACCCTGACAATCAGGCAGAAGGACGGTGTTGTGAGCAGGTCCCAGCTCTATGATGGTGTTAGTGTTTTCTTAAAAAACTGGTGGTTGTGGTTACTCCTCGGAACAGGGCGGCATTAAAGCGGCAAACACACCATTTGTCGCATGTCAAAAACAGATTTGGTCATGAAAAACCGCGCATTGTTTCTCGTTGCATTTGTTTTGGTATCCCTGAATGTCGCCCAGGCCCAGTTAAGTGGGATCGGCTTCCGCCCAATGGCGACGTTTTCCACCTACAAGCTCTCGAAGGATCTCAACGACAATTACGACAGCTACATGCGCTTGGGCGGCGGGGGTGCGCTGTTTGCGGAATTCAACCTGGGCAGCCGCTTCACCTTCCAGCCTGAGATTACCTATGTGCAGCGCGGAGCGAGCATTAAGAGCGAAAGCCGCCTGTTCTGGGACGGACATCACTTTGGCTACCCGCGCGACTATCGGGTAGAGGAGATCCGCCAGCAAGAGACGCTGCACTACATCGACATTCCGCTTATGTTCGAGAAGAATTTCGGCGGCGGCAATGTAGGCGCGTATGTAGCCTTTGGCCCGGCCTTCTCCTTTGCTGTGGCGAATGGCGCTGGTCGTGAGGAGTTGTATGTAGCGCACCTGAACTCGGAAGGAACACCGACGAATTTCACTGACCGCAAGGAGTATGTCATCGAGATGGGCAATGGCCGCAACGATGACTACCGCAAGGCGGACTTTAGCGTCAATCTCGGCACTGGCCTGGTGCTCATCTTAGACAAAGGCGAAATAGGCCTTGATGTCCGCTATACCCACGGGCTGCGCAACATTGACATTACCGGTATCAAGAACCGCACATTGCAGGTGGGCTTGTCCTACATGCACTATTTCTAATCCCCTCCCCCCCTGACTTCTCCTTGGCGTTCGTGCAGGTGCACGGCTGCTATCACTCCACAGGTCATTTTCCAACGTCAAACCCAAAATTGCGCTATGTGCTGTCCTAATTGTGGTCATGCCGCCCTTCCCGACCAAACGCGCTGCCGTCATTGCAACTACAAGTTGCCGCCGATGGCAGTACCCGGAGCGGCTCCCGCCTCTGCTGATACTGTTACCTGCTGGAACTGTGCCGCTCCTAACCCTGCGCACAACAGCCGTTGCACCTGCTGCAACGCCCGCATGGATACTGCGCCCCAACGCCAAGCCCATACGTTCACCCTCAACGCTTACCGCCATGGCCAACAACAAGAGCTTTAACCCGATGTTCCTCTCGGCCTTAGACATCCTGACCGGAGCGCTGGGTGTGTTCATCGTCCTGAACTTCCTACACTCTCGCATGAGCGGTGTAGCCCCTAACCCACCCGCCGAGCCGATGGCCAAGACGACCGTGGAAGAAAAACGCGAAAAACCTGAGCCAAAGGTCAACCCTTCCAAGAGATCACGCCCACAGCAGGTGCAGCCTCCTGCACCAACGCAAAAGCCGGCGCCTACCACAACACACACTCCTACACCACGGCCAGAGACAACACCTAAGCCTGAGCCGGCTCCTGAACGCACCGAACCCTTGCCTCCCACTCCACCTCAGGACCCCGTGGCTGTTGACCTGATGAAGCAGACAAAGGGCGATGTTACCCTCTTGCTTCAACAGGAAGGCGTAGCCAAGCAGAGCGTAGAGTTCATGCTCAAGCAGGGCAACCAAACCTGGAAGCCCGCACGCGCCAGCAAGTACCAGACGGATGACTTCCAGTATGAAAAGAGCCTGAACTACTTCTATCAGGCCCGCATCAAACCCGGCCGCTACGAAGTGTGGGTGCGCGTCAAGAAGCGGACCAACGCCGCAGGTCAGCAGCCTTTTGCTCTCTATGGTAAAATCATCCAACCTGGCTACCGCAGCATCACGCATAACTTCGGTACTTATGTTACCTCCAGCACAGAGTGGATACTCGCCGGTACGCTGACCATCCTAAGCAACAGCCTTACCTACCAGTCTTCTTTACCACAGGCAGCTGCTGTTAAGCCCAGTGAAGACTCTACACCTTCCCCTGCACCGTCTTCTGCGCCAAATCCCGCACCAGAAACACGCCCAGAACCCAAACGCAGCGGCAAATGGGGCCGCTGAAAGCTCTCGTTGCTATCATCATCCTGCCCCCCACCTAATTTTTCTCTCATTCACTCATCTAAAAGTACAACGACGCCATGTTTGCTCAAAAAAATAGCCCTATCGTTTACAGCCTCTTCCTGACAGGCCTTTGTGTGCTCATCGCCGTTGCGGGTTACCAGCTGTCGCCGGTTGGTTCTTTCGCCGAAACGCTCTTCTTTGCTTTAGGTGGCAAAATGCCTGAAGGGCTTATTCAAGGTGCCATCTACTTCTGCTTCTTTACTGCAATATTGGGTACTAATGCTCTCAATGCACGCCTGCAGCGCGAACATGTCGCCTTTTCAGCTCGGCTTCTGCCCGAAACGGAGCAGTACGTCCTGTATCCGGAAGACGTCAACCAAATCAAACTGAACACCATCGAGGTAGAGCGGCACTTAGGCCAAGGCATCGTTACTGACCTCATTAAGCAAGCAGCGACGAAGTTCCGCTCCAGCCACTCTCCTGCCGAAGCGCTGGCCATGGTGGAAACGGTCAGCGATATGCACCGCAAGTCATTGGAGCGCGAGTTCTGGCTCATCAGCACTTGTCAAACCCTGATACCGGCCTTCGGCTTCCTGGGCACCGTGATGGGCATGGCTGCTGCCATCCTTAACATGGGCAAGGTGCAACCTACTGCTCAGGCTGCAGAACCGGTCGGTACTGTTGCTGCCTCCGTGCCACAGGCTGTCTTGAGCACCACCGACATTTCGGCGCTGATTGACAGCCTTGGCACGGCCTTCTTCACCACCATCCTCGCTATCGTTCTGGGCATTGTCGTCAGCGTTGTGGTGAAGCGTCTGGAAACGCGCGTCGAAGACTTCCTCACTGGCAGCAAGCGCTACGTTGTAGAGAATTTGGTGAACCGCATTCATCTGTGATAGTTGTATTGCCTGACCCCGACGGCGCCCTCCTTGCGGAGCGGCGCCGTTCTTGCTTGGGGGCGAAGGGCACTCTCTGCCGTCCTACGCGCCCTTTTCCCGAGCGCGCCGCTGATCCCTCAATACAGCAATACCCGCATTCAGCTCAAAACCAATGAGCAGAATGGCACAATTGAGCTGTAGCCAAATCATGAAAGCGATGAGTGCACCGATGGAGCCGTAAAACTTGTTGTAGCTGCTGAAATTGTCCACATAGAAAGAAAACCCCCACGACACCAGAATACTCAGCGCTGTAGCCAGCAGGGCCCCTGGATTAAAAAAGGGAAGACGGCGCCGAGTGGCAGCACCATAGCGATAAATAATGGAATAGCCAGCGTAGAAGAGGGCAACAATGACTAACCAGCGGAAAGCCAAAAAAGCCATCTTGGTGAAAAAGCCAGCATTGATGAAAGAAAACAAAGCGCCCAGCAGCAGGTTGCCCAGTATGACGAGCACAACATCTCCAATCAGAATAAGGCCAAGTAGGAAAGTGAGCTGAATGGCCACCAGTCGCTTTTCGATGTAGTTACGGCGACGAAAGGTAAGATGGTGCTCTTTCTCAAAGCCATCCATAAGCGAGAGCATGCCGTTGGAAGCAAACCAAACCGCCAAAAAAAAGCCCAGCGAAAGTAAGCCACTGCGCTGGCGGGTGGCAATGTCTTCTACGGTGCTAAAGAGCATTTGCCCTGCACTTCCAGGCATAACCCGCTCTATGGCCTCTGCAAGCACCTCATCGAACGTGTCGTACAACGGCGTGTAAGCCAAGAGCGTAAAAAGGACGATAATAGAGGGGAAAATAGCTAAGAAAAGATCGAAGGCGATGCTGTTGGCGCGCGTCATGAGGTCGTCATTGCGCAACTCGTCGCGAATAAAGATGATGAGGTTATGCAGCGGTATGCGCTTCAGCCCCGGCAGGGAATGCGTCTTCGACCACTGCACGATACGCTCCAATAGCGGATGATGCGTGAAGTAACGGACAATACGTTCGAGACGTCGCTTAGGCATGGGTTATGGAGATTTTCCTGTGGCAAATCGGCTTCCTGCTCGCCTGATGCTGAGCAAGGAGGATGGGTTACTCCGGCACAATGGGTGGCACGCCTCGGCGTGTCTGATAGCCGCGAGCCTCGGCGAGATTGCGCACCAAATTTTCCAAATCGAGCAATGGCTTAGGGCGGTCTATCGTGCCCACGACACTCTTGGTCTGGCCGCGCCGGGTCGTAGTCAAAGTGGACCATGGCGCATCCACGACTTCAGAGGCAATGCGATCTGGATATTGCCAAAGGTTAGTCTTCCTGAGTTGGCGGCGGAGCTGGCGCATTTCCTCTGCGCTCAGTTGAAATGTCGCTTCGCCTTGGCGCTCAGCAAACTGCTTGCCTTCGTATTCCACAAGGCCGTTGGTGTACACGCTGAGGCGGATAATAGGGCAGTAACCAAAACAACTGCCTGTGCGCAATTCCAAGAGCAGTTCCTTTTCCGCACCAGAAAGCGCTGGACGGCAAGCGGTGTGGCATACTAGAAGTATGGCGATAAGTAAGGGTCGCATCATAGCCAGAGAAAAAAGTAGAAAAAAGGAGAGGCTCAGCGTTTCTCACGCTGTGCGGCTATTTGCCCAATAGCCCTGATTAATCGGTCGAGGTCGCTTTCCATGGTGTAAACATTTGGCGTTACGCGCACACCGTCTATGTTTTGCCAGACAATGGGCACGGTGTGGATCTTGAAATCTCGGAAGAGAGCCTCGCTGATGTCGTTGCCCGACAGGCCCTGTATACCAAAAACGCCGATGGCACAGCCCCAGCGAGGATCAAGTGAAGTGTAAAACCGGATACCTGGCACATCCTTCACGCGCTCCATCCAGCAGTTTTTCAGGTAGTGCAGTCGCTGTTGCTTGCGCGCCGTGCCGATAAGGTTATGCAAATCGAGCGAATAGCCCGTGGCCATCTCCACGGGGAAGCTGCGGGTGCCTAAGCTTTCAAACTTGCGGATGTCCTCTCCGTCGGGCTTGTCATTGGAGAGCAGCGCCCAGACTTTGGCAATTTTGTCGCGCCGTATCCAGAGCATACCATTGCCGAACGGGGCACACAGCCACTTGTGTAAACTAGTACCGAAGTAATCGCAGCCCAAATCAGAGATGCGATAGTCTAACAGCGCAAAGGAGTGCGCGCCGTCCACAATGACCTCGATACCACGCGCATGAGCAGCCTCTGCGATACGACGCACGGGCAAAATCTGACCGCACCAATTGATGACGTGGGTCAAGTGCACTACACGGGTTTTGGCAGTAAAGCGCGATACATAGGCATTCACTAAGTAGTCTTCGTCCTCGCTAGGTAGCAGCAAGTCCACCCAATTGAGACGAATGCCATCGCGCTTTTCTCGCTGCTTCCAGGCATTCATCATGTTGGGGTAGTCGAATCGCGAGAGCACTATTTCGTCGCCAGCCTTTAAATCGAGGCCGAAAATGATGGTATTGAGCGCCTCTGTAGCGTTTCGATTGAGGGCGATCTCCTCCGGACTAGCGCCGGCCAACTCAGCCAATCCCTGCCGCAGTGGCTCGCGGTCTTGGTCGAGGATGCGCCACATATAATAAGAAGGCGCTTCGTTGCACATGCGATTGTAGTAGTCTAATGCATCCAAGGCAGCGCGGGGAGCAGGGCACACGCCACCGTTGTTGAGGTTGAGCAGCGTAGGGCTAGCAGCAAAGGCAGCGCGGACTTGGCGCCAGAAGTCGTCTTCGCTGTCGTCTGCTCTGCCTACTGGTGTGGTGGGCCTGGGCGGAAAAAAGGCCGCCTGGGCATCGGTGTGTAGGGCGAGGGCGCCCAAAGCAAGGGCGGTTTGGCGAATGAAACTGCGGCGGTCGAGCATACTGGTCAGGTGTTTGATGTACGAAAATGGCGCAGATCAGCCTGATATTAGGCCTCCCAGAAGCAGAAGGTTGCTACAAAGGAAGTGAAAACTGCGTGGTTCAGGTGTGTTATTTTGACGTTATGCGCTGACGTCAATAGCCTTCTTTCAGGGCGTCAATACACGTTGGCCTAATGGCTTTAATGGGATGAAGCCATCTGGAGCCGTCCTATTTTCCTGACGAAGAGGCGTTTACCCAACCGCCCAAAACAAAAAAGCCCGCCAAAGGCGGGCTTCGGTCTTTGTCGGGATACCAGGATTCGAACCTGGGACCCCCTGCTCCCAAAGCAGGTGCGCTACCGGACTGCGCTACATCCCGAGAAACCAGTTATCTGTAAAAAGGAAGCGGATGGGGCGGGATTCGAACCCGCGGTACGAGTTTACCCCGTACGACGGTTTAGCAAACCGTTGGTTTAAGCCACTCACCCACCCATCCGTACGCTTGTGGCTTATTTGTGGGTGCAAAGGTAGTTCTATGCTGCGCGCCTGTCCAAATTTTTCAAAGCGTTTTTTGATGTTTAAGCCATTAGACTGAGCTTAATCTTCTTTTCCAGTTCTTCCATGGTTGCGCGGAAGGCACTGTCAGTTTCGAGCATATTCTGAACCGTCTGGCAGGAGTAGATGATGGTGCTGTGGTCGCGCCCACCAAAAGCCTTGCCTATGGCCTTCAGCGAGTGGTTGGTCATCTGTTTGCACAGGTATATGGCCACATGGCGAGGGATGACAAAATTGCGCTTGCGGGAGTTGTGCGAGAGGCGCTCTACAGGTATGTTGTAATGCTCGGCCACCAATTTCTGAATGAACTCAATGGTGATGCCGCGGCTGGGCGACTTTATGAAGCTGCGCGTTACAGTTTTAGCCAACTCCAGGTCAATTTCTCGGCGCAACAGCTTGGACTGGGCTAATAGATTGGTGGTGATACCCTCTAAGTCGCGCACATTGTCCTTGATGTTGTAACAGATAAATTCGAGTACTTCCGCGCTAACCACGACACCTTCGCGCTCAAATTTTGCCCCTAGGATAGCCATCCTTGTCTCCAGGTCAGGGGCCTGCAGGTCTGCGCTAAGCCCCCATTTGAAGCGAGAGATGAGGCGATCTTCGATGCCCTCCAAATCGCGTGGAGCACGGTCAGAAGTCAGCACAATTTGCCGGCCGCTTTGGTGCAACTGGTTGAAGAGGAAGAAAAAGATCTCTTGGGTCTTTTGCTTCCCGGACAAAAACTGGATGTCGTCAATGATGAGTACGTCTAGCCCCTGATAAAAATTAACGAAGGTGTTGGTGTCGTTTTTTTTGATGAACTGGATAATCTGGTTGGTAAATTCCTCTGCCGAAACGTAGAGCACTAATTTATCTGGGAACTGCCTAACTATTTCATTTCCTATGGCTTGTGCAAGGTGTGTTTTACCTAAACCCACTGCACCAAATATAAATAAAGGGTTGAAGGCCGTACCACCTGGCTTTTTGGCCACTGCGATGCCTGCATTTCGGGCTAAGCGATTGCAGTCACCTTCGATGAACTGATCAAAGGTGTACTTGGGGTTCAGGTTAGGCTCTACCCTGTCGCGGCGGATACCGGGAATAATGCGAGGGTCTTTGATAGCTCCGACGTCAACAACACCAGGTAGGTTCGAGGTCATTGGCGGAGTCGTCTGGCTCATAGAGCCATTGCCCGATGGCGCTGAGTTGGTCTCGGAGCCATTGCTCATAATGCGGTACTGCAGGCGCCCCTTTTCTCCCAGTACCTGGTAAATGCTGGTGCGTAACTCCTGCACGAAGTTTTCCTCCAACCACTCGTAAAAGAGCCTGTTGGGTACTGCGATAGTCAGTACCGAGTCCTCTAATTGTATAGGACGTATAGGCTCAAACCACGTTTGGTAACTCTGTGGAGGCACGCTTCTTTTTATGATGTGAAGACAGCTGTCCCACACCATCTGGCAGTTGTTTGTCATACCACGATAGTTTATTGGATGCCGGAGAGACTTTTTGTTGAATGCTTGCTTAAATCGCAGCCGTCGGAAGGGAAGACAAAGATTGTGCAACTGAACCTTACTGAAGCAAGCTCTCAGTCATTTTTCGACGAAAAAATTTCCACCCCCTCAGCCACTAAAAGCCACCGATTTGATAATCAAAAACCTAACGCATCCGTACTAAAAAATCGCTGTTTTTTCTCGCTTACGTTCGTCAGTCAATGTTTTTTTGTTTTAAAACATCAAAAAAGCGCCACTTTTCAAAACAATCTTGTTTCCCAATTGAGGATTAAGTAGTTAGAGAAATTCCCTGAAAAGACTTCCCTATTACGGTCGGTTGAGGACTTCTCAGCCATACATGAATAGCACAAGGCGAAGTAGACATGGCGGCCTAAGTTGTGCCTTGGCATTGGCTCTTCGTATGTAAAAAGATTGTTGAGCATGCCTTAATGGCATCTTTTCCAACAGTTCTTTTTCAAATTAATCGCACAGGCTCGTGTTTAGAAGAGCTGGCTGGCTTCCATCCGAATGGCCACGAGCGCCCTTTGCAGCGGCGTGGGTTCGCCTTGGGCTTCTAACATGGCAAACAGGCGTTGTACCAAGGCCTCATCGCTGGCTTGGGGTTCGAGGTCTTCCGCTGCTTGTGTGATGAGGGTAAGCGTTTGTTTGCGCGCCTCACTGATGATGCGCCAAAGGGTTTCGGAGACGTAGAGCTGCTGCGAGGTATTATGGTCAAACTCCTGGTTGATAGACAACAGTAGGGCATGGGAGAGCTGAGCCACTGTCATGCCCGGCATGCGCACGCGCAGCAGGGTGTTAGGTATAGCAGCTCGCTCACAAAGCAAGGTCAGGCGCTCATAGGCTTGCAGGCGTAGAGGAAGAGTGATCTTTTGGGCCTCTTGCCGAAGCAAAGCGGCATCCATTCGCTGGCGCTCTTCCAAAAGCATTTTCAGCATGAAGTAAACCGTAAAGAAAACAACCAGCGATGGAAGCGTCAGCTTGAGTATTTCAAAAAGCAGATTCATGAGGAAAGATGCCGTTGCTTAGTGAAGAGGCGGGCAAAGGTATGTGAATGTTCGCCTCAAAGCACCTCGGGAAAATGAGCGCCTAAACCCTGAGTGGCTTAGAATGTTTATCTTCCGTACTTTTGCTGCGAAAAAACGACTATTTCACCATGGAAAACACACAAGATAATCGTCCATCGCTGGCTTTGCCCATTACCCTGACCCCAGGTGCTGTTGAACAATTGGCCATCATCCGACGCGAGGAGAACATCCCCGAGGAGTACGGCCTGCGCGTCGGCGTAAAAGGTGGGGGGTGCTCGGGTTTCTCCTACATCCTGGGCTTCGACCTGCCTCAAGAAGGCGATGACATCTTCGAGGTTAGTGGTGTGAAAGTCCTGATGAACAAAGCTCACGCCATCTATTTGCTGGGCATGGAGATTGACTTTGTCAATGGCCTAGACAACCGCGGCTTTAAATTTAACAACCCGAATGCCACCTCTACTTGTGGCTGCGGTACCTCCTTCGCCGCCTGAGCTTCTCTTCTCTGCTGAAATGCCGGCCCGGGATGCCTCTCGGGCCGGCATTTCGTTTTGGGTAGTGTACTGGAGAGCCTTTACTCGAACTCGACGATAAATGACTTGGAGTAGCCCTTCTTAGCAGCAACCTTCTGTTGCTCTTCAGCCTCCTTTCGACTATTAAAAGGCCCGAGCAGCAATTTGAATTTGGTTGTACCCGCAGTTTTCTCGTGGTAGATGACGACTTTCTGCGGCCAGGTGCTTTGTATCTTCCTGATTTCCTGGAAAAGGTTATCGGTAGAGCTCAATACTGCTAGCTGAAGGCCAAACGTCTTGGGCGGCACGGGCTTGATCTCGACCTGATAGAGTTCCGCAACGCTCATTTTAACTGGTGCAGCGGAGGCCGGAGCACTGGGTTTGGCTCCTATAGGGGTTACTGTGCTATGCGTTACTGGAGCGGAAGCAGAAGAAGGTGGTGCCGAAGTACTCGCTCCCGGAATACTCAGCCGAGAAGCCGCCTCCGAGACCGAGGAAACGCCCTTGCTCGTCGTATTGGGTGCCCCAGGAAGAGAAGGAACCAAAGGCTTACTTGCCTCAGATGCCGAAGCGGTGGTTGGAGCATTTATTGGCGCCGTACCCTCCATGCCGATTACCTCTACCTTGACCTTGGCCACGCCGTCGCGCTTAAGACCAATAGCTTCCGCTGCCTTGCCCGAAATATCTACCACATAGCCATTCATGAATGGCCCGCGGTCATTGACGTGCACTTCCACCGATTTTTTGTTGTCCAAACGCGTTACGCGCAATCGTGTACCAAAAGGATGCGACTTATGCGCTGCGGTGAGTTGGTTCTTGTCGTAGATCTCGTTGCTAGCGGTTTTTTTGCCGTGATGTGCATCGGGGTAATATCCGCATTTTCCAACTTCGACTTTGGCAGACTGGGAAGAGGCATCCGAACATAAAACGACAAAAGCACAGAGCAGCAGGTTAAAGGAAAAGACATTTGGGCACAAGCGCATAAGCATAAAAAAGAGTTTTGTTAATAAAGGCTGTTTACAACTACGGGCGAAAATGGAGGTTTTTCGCCAATTGGCGCAAATGGCTGATGGTCTTTTTGTTGTGTCTTAACCCTTCGGCTTCGCCTACCGCATATTCTGCTCATTAGTATATGCGAACCAAATGGAACTCCACTCGGCGGTTAAGTGCTCGCCCTTTAGGCGTTTTGTTGCTAGCAATAGGCTTGGTTTGGCCGTATCCCACAGAGGTAAGTCTATGTGCTTCAACGCCTAACTCAATGAGTTTTTCTACACAACGGGCGGCCCGCCTTTCAGACAGTTCCTGGTTTTTCTGCTTTTTGCCTCGGCTATCCGTGTGGCCTGCTACCGTAACGCGGTAGTTGGGATAGTCTTTGAGAATTTGGGCCACGCGCTCTACAACAGGCAGCGAAGCCTCTGTGAGTTTGTCTGAGCCAGTTTCAAATTGTATCTGTTTGCCAGCTTCTTGCAGCTGCCGAACGACCTGCTTCTTCAACTCTGGACAGCCGTGATTGGACACCGAGCCGGCGGCATAAGGGCACTTGTCATCGGGGTCAGGCAAGCCGTCCTTGTCGGAGTCCGGGCAGCCCTGAAAAGCGAGTTCCCCTTTTGAAGTTGGGCACCGGTCCAAGTAGTTGGGTATGCCATCCCCATCAGTATCAGGGCAGCCTTGAAAGGCCCACACTCCCGGCTGGTCGGGACAAAGATCTTCGTAGTCCGGAATACCGTCGCTATCGCGGTCAGGGCAGCCCACATGAATCCAGTCGCCTGCTTGGTCGGGGCACAAGTCAAACACATCAGCTAGACCATCGCCATCGGTATCGGGGCAGCCAAAGGTCAGCGCAGGCCCCCATACGTAGGGGCAAGCATCGTATGGGTCAGGGATGCTATCGCTGTCGGTATCGGGGCAGCCATCCAGGTGATGTAAGCCAGGCAACTCTGGGCACAGGTCTTCCGCATCTGGGATGCCATCGCTGTCCCTATCTGGGCAGCCACAGGCGCTGGCCGGGCCGAAGACGAACGGACAGAGGTCGAGGCTGTCTTGTACCCCATCGCCATCGGCATCGGGGCAGCCACGCGCCGAGAGTACGCCCGGTACAAAGGGACACTCATCGTAATCATCCACGATGCCATCACCGTCGGCATCGGGGCAGCCGCGATATTTACGCGGGCCGGGAGAAAGGGGACACTTGTCGCGGCGGTTAGGTATCCAGTCGCGGTCGGAGTCCACCTCGCGGATGCGATGGACGAGGGAAACACCGGCGAAGGCAAACCAATCGCGATTACCCGAAATGCCGGCAACGCTGACGCCATCTAAGTAGTCAGAGAAAACAGGGCGTATGCCCAACTCAAAACCCAGCAACCAGTATCGGTCAATATCCCATTTGAAGCCACCGCCAAAGTGCAGCACGGGCACTAAGGTCGGCGCTACTGCTTGCTTATCAGCCAAGATCCGCTCTGAAGGCACTATGGGGTTTGGTCGGTAGCTGTCATTGTAATCAGGGCGGGTGTTAAAATAGTTGTAGCCGGCGCCTGCAAAAACATAAGGCCCAAAAATCTTGCGAAAGCGCCAGCCATTGCGACGACGGTAGCCGAAGATGTCCCATTCCAACAGCAAAGAGGCCTCATGAAAGTTAGCCTTAAAGTTGAAGGCACGCTCTGCGCGCCAAAAAGGCTCAGGGAAATGGGACTCATCACCCGCTATTCTGCCTCCCAAATAATTGAGGCGTGCAGAGAAAGCAGGGCCAAAATTGCGGCGAAGCAGCAGGCCAAAGCCTACCTCGCGCACCTTATAGTCAAAGTATTGGTGCTCGTTCAAATCGCCTGCATAGGCTGTCATGCCCCCCATCACTCCTACTACCCAAGTAGCTTGGCCTGCCATACGGCCGAAGCATAGGGCTACTATGAGCAAAGAACAGCAGTACTTCATGTTTAAACCGAAGGTTGTTAATACGATTAGAGAAGTTGGGGGCTGATTATTGTCGCTGCAGAGGTCCGCTTCACTGTCGCAAAATCTGCTCCATTTCAGCATCCGACACGGCTACAAGCCCTACAGCGCGCAGGCGAGGCAATGCAAGCCGCCGCACCGGCTCCCGGCGGAAAACATCAGCGAAAAGGGGCAGAGCGTCGTTCATTCGGCCCAAGTTGGCCAGCGTGAGTGCTGTCCAGAATTGCAATTCCACTTGTTGCGGCAGCAGTCGCCTGGCGGCGGCATACTCGCGCATGGCAGCAGCCATATCGTTGATTTCCACATAGTAATCGCCGAGGTTCATGTGCTCATAGGCTTGGTGCACCGTGTATAGGCGCCGGAGTTCAGCAATGGGCGCAGGATGATCATCCACCCGTAGATCCACCAGGCGATCATCCCAGGGCTTATCGGTACGCTGCCCTCGCACGACGATGAGGGCTGCCGACTGCTGCCCGCGGAAGTCTCCTCCTGCGGCCTGGGCAGCCTCCATGGCCAACAGCAGGCGCTCAGCTAATGGTAATCTGCGGCTGCTTTCCAGCGCTTGTTGCATGGCTGTGCACACATCCGGCCTAAGCATCATGTTGGCCTGAACGGAGTACTGCACACCCGTAGCATGGCAAGCATAGGCGATGCAATTGGCCCCAGTGTGTACAGCAAGCCGCCCTTGTGCATCCAACAGCGCCACCTGTCGGACTGCCTGGCCGGGGTCATCTTTGAGCAGGCTGTCTAAAGCTTCTTGGGGTGAAAGCCCGCTGCGCATAAGGGCCAGCCCGCGTGGGCCAAAGGACTTGTTCACAAAAGACTGCGTAGCCACTACACCTACGCCCGCCTCCACCCATGGAACCACCGAGCCGACATTGAACCAATGGCTCTGCACTGCAACCCCCATTTCGCCGCTGGCGCTATCGCGAGCAACTATCGAAAAAGTATGGGCCACCGGCTCCTGCAGCCATCGCCTCCACAACCCTTCAGAGGTCTCTGCCTCCTGGGTTGATGCGGGAAGAACACAGCATACTAAGCCCAATACAACAAGTACTAATCGCTTTAGCATAGCAGTTGAACGTCGGAACCTTGCCCGCAAATGTAGTATGCCACTTGCCTTTGAAATAGTCTCCACCCGAGGAAGATTGCCTTTCCCTCTCCAAAAACGCCTTTCATGCGAAAGAAAAGGCCGATAGCCTGAAAAAACCGCAAGTGGTCAGGACATAAACAAAAAAGCCGCCGAACGCATTACGCGTCGGCGGCAGAACCCCAAAAAACCAAATGAAAACAATCTTCCTTTTGTATTGCCTGCCCCTGCTCTTTTGCAAAGGACGTCGTTCTGACGCTTATAGCTTCAAGAGTCACGCCATTAAGGGCAGGTCTGCACTGGATTTGCAAGATGTTAACAGCGCCATTACATTATAGAGCTTCATTCTGAATTTGAAAGGCGACAAGCGCCCGTATTTTATTTGCACACTATTAACTAAGTGGCGTGGTTAATCCACCTTCACGCGTATGCCTTGCGAATGGCTGGAGAACTCAGGAGCATACATGCACTGCAAGGTAGCGATACCAGAAGAGAAGTCGCCCCGATAAGCAACGACCAAAGGATACTCCAGCACAAAGGTGCCGCGCGGCAAGTAGTCAATGAAGAAATGGGTGGCTAAGTCGCGCGTGCTTTCGTAATAGCCCAAGCCACCTTCCCAGCGGTATCGGCTCAATACGTTGACGGGTTCGAAGCCTGCTGGGCGCATGTCCTTGAGGTGGACGAACTCCATGGCCCGGTCGGTGCGGATTTCGATGCGCACCTTAATGCGGTCGCCGGGTTTGAGGGTGCTGCCGTCATTGAGGCGGTAGAGTTTTGGCCCAGTAGGCGTGTTTTCCTCCCGATACAGCTCCTTGACAATGGTCAGCGGCGTGTTTCGGAAGGCGGCGATTTTGTCCAGGTCCTCAAAATACTGCCAATAGGCGGCACCCCAGACGATGTGTGGGTTAGGGTTATCCACGCGCACGGTACTCCAGTCAGCGCGGATTTCGCTGCCGCTCCAGCTGTGCTTGAAGTAGCCTGTGCCCGGTTCGTATTCGTTGGTACTCAACGCCAAGTTGCCTAACTGCAGGCGCACAGGCTGGGTGGAGGCCAGCCAGTTGTCGCCGCGCAGGAGCAGGGCGTATACCGCCTCGGCCGTGGCCTTGGTGCTTTCCCAGCGGTTGGTTTGCTTGTTTTTAAGCAGCCAGATGCGCATTTCCTCTACAGCGCGGGCGTCGTTGGCCACTTCGTCGAAGGCCTCGATGAGTAAGGCCTGAGTCTCGATGGGCAGCTGATACCAGAACATGCCGCGGTCGAAAGGCCAATACATGCCGAGTTCTTCCTTGACGATGGCGCGCTCGCGCAAGCTGGCCATGATGTCCTGAGCGGCCTGTGCGCGCCCGTGGCGATGGAGCGCTAAGGCGAGCATGCCCTGCGCGTAGAGGTTGCGCCCCAGCCAATAACGCGCTCCTTGATCGAGGAAATAGGCCGTAACGCGGTCGGGTTTGTCCACTGCGAAGAAGGACGTGGCATACAGGTAGTGGATGGCCAAACCATCGAGATGATCGTCTTCCATCTTGATTTTGCCTTCCTGGGCCAGCTTTTCCAGCTCAGCGTAGCGTTGCTGTATTTCGCGGTGGCAGAAGCCCAGCGCATCGTCGAGCACCTCGCTCACCTCTTCATCTTGTTCTATATCGAGCACACCCAAGTGCTTGAGATGGCCCAAGCCGGCCACAATGTGCTGGGTGATGTACCAGCTTTCTCGGCCGCCAGGGAACCACGCCCAGCCGCCGCTCTCAGACTGCCGCTCTCTAAGGGTGCTCAATGCGCGCTGACGCTCGTCGGCCATGCGATTGAGGTCGAATAGCAAAGCGATGTTTTGCTTTTGCTGCTCTTCGCTGAGGGCCTCCAGCACCCAGGGCGTCTCTTCCAAAAGGGCCGTCTTGATTTCCTGGTTTTTGGTTAAGTTTGACTGCATCGCCGGGCTGCCCGCTGCCTTCCAGCGGTCGTAGACCCGGCGCAGATTGGGCAACTGCTGAGTTACGTGAGCGGCCAAGGCATTGGCATAGAAACGGCTGAAGATCTGCTCTGAGCACTCATGCGGAAACTCCATGAGATAGGGCAAGGACTGTACGGCATACCACACCGGATTGCTGCTAAACTCTACCGTGTAGCGGTGGTGCCGCAAGGTGTTGGAGGTGCTGTTTTTCAGGCTTTCGAAGGTGAAAGTTTTCTGTTGGCCACCGCGCACCGCCAAGGGCAGCGTTTCGGTAACGAGCATCCGATTGGTAACCACCGGCAAGGTGTTCTCTTCGCCGTCGCGGTGTTGTTTGCCCTCGGCAAAGACCTGCCACGTCAGGGCGCTTACTTGGCCTTCGGGCACCTTCAGGCGCCACGACACCAAAGCGGATTGGCCCGGGTTAGCTTCGAAGGGCACCACCATCTCACGCGGCATCAGCCCAAAGGCTGCTTCCACGGCTTGCATCGTGATAGCGTCGAACAGGCTGAGGGTTGCAGTGCCCGATATGGCTACTTCCGACAGGTTGCTCACTTTGGCCGTAAACTCCAGCACGTCGCCTTCTCGCAAGAACCGCGGCGGGTTGGGCAACACCATGAGCTCCTTCTGGGTAACCACCGTGCGCTCTGCCTGCGCTTGCTGGAGCTCCTTGGTGTGCGCAAAAAGAAGCAATTTCCAACGCGTCAGCGCCTCATTCATGGTAAACTGCAACACCACGTTGCCTTCGGCATCGGTGCGCAATTCTGGAAAGAAAAACACCGTCTCGTTCAGGTTGCGCCGAATAGGCGCCGGTGCGGTTTCCTGGCCTGCTGAAGGTCTCTGTTCCTCCCTAACGGGGTCATATGACACGACGGAGTCAATGATTTTCATCATCTCTAGCCCATTCATTTGAAGCCCCATCACAGCGTCATCCGCCCTCTCTTCCATGCGCTTGACCCTGCCAGGCGCTATTGAGAGGGCCACTTCTTGGTACAATCCGAACATACCATACCCCCTCAAGCTAAGCCCGAACCAGTCCAGCTCTGCATACCGCCTCTCTATAGGCCGAGGGTCCCTTTCCCGCCGGGTGTAGCGCACCACTCCGCCTTGGTCGCCGAAGCCATCAGGATTGACGGACAGGGAATGGTAATGGGTAGGAAATCCGACTTTGCTCCAGTTGTGTGGCAAAAACTGGTCGAGCGACGCATCGTACATGGCCGCCACCAGTTCGGCGGCTACTTTTTCCTTTTTCGGTCCGCTGATGCGCAGGCGCCAAGTTTCGCGGTCGCCCGGGGCCAAACGGTCGCGGAAGGTTTCGAAGGTAATAGTCAGTTCCTTATTGCTCCACGGTACCGCCAACGTGTGCGGGCCGGTTTGGTAGAAGCGATTGTGCTGCACAGCAAAGGCATTCAGACCGATACCGCCACGGTCAGCTTCTTTCACGGCAATATCAGTACTTTGAGCACCACTGACGCTAACCCAGCGAGGCTGTTCGGCCTTGCCTTCGCGCCCTGTCAAGAGGAGAAACTGCAGGCGCTCGCCACCACCCAGCCAGAAACGCACTGTTTCTCCTGGCTCGCAGGAGGCTTTTTCGAGGGCACCCATGGGGTGGTCAAAACGCGTGGCGGGTTTTTGGGCATCCCACACGCGCACGATTTGTTTGATTTCGATAGGCTTGCCAAAGGCATCAGCGGTTTTCAGCACTACTTCGTAATAGCCCGCTGTCATTTGCCCGCCGTGCAGGTCGAGAGTCGCCTCGCCGGCACTGCGGAAAGTAAGCGTGCGGGCAAAATCCTGGCGGTCCCACTTCTCGGGGTTGTCCTCGCCATTCCAGGCGTAGAGTGGGAAATCGCGCCGGAACTCGGCCTCGCCAAGGGTGAGCACGTCAGGGTCGGGCCAATAGCGCTTGACGAAACGCGTTGTCGGCGGCATTAGGCGCGTAATGGCAACGGTGCCTTCAGCGGCCTGCGGCTGCCCAGCAGTGTTGGTAGTGTTGAGGGAAATCTCGCGCAGGGTGCTCAGCTCGGCCTCTTCGCCTAAGCTCCAGTGCACATTCAAGGCCACATATGCGGCGGATACGATGGTCTGCTGGCTGCGCGTCTCGCCGGTGATGTCGGTAACGTCAGCCATGACCGTGTACTCGAAGGTAGGCAGGTCTTTCTCAGAAAGGCTCTTGTCGGGTAGGGCCGTGAAGGTAATGGCGAAGGCGCCGTCTGCATCGGTAGTGGTGAAGCCATTGACTATTTCCACTTCCTCCGCCTTAAAAGGCGGCCATAAGCGCCACGACCACCTCCACCACCAAGGCATGTTGGCCCTGCGCACCACGCGATAGCGCACCTGAGCACCACCCACAGCACTGCCTGCGTAGTTCTTGGCCTCGCCTCGCACAGAGATGGTGTCGCCTACGCGATAGCTGCCCTCCATGGGCTTGAAGATTACTTCAAACTTCGGGCGCTTGTATTCCTCCACAGAAAAACGAGCACCACCAGAGTAGCCTTCAGCCTCGATGCTCATGGCCCCCATCAGCCCAGAGGCCGGCGCCTGAAAGGCACCATTGAAGGTGCCGTATTCATTGGAGGTAAGCAACAGTTGGCCTTTGGGCTGGTAGTTGGCGTCATAGAAAGTAACTTTCACCTTCTGACCGGCCAGGATGCGCGGCATGCCCTTCGGGTTTCGCTCCACCAAAATGCCTTTGAAGTACACGGTCTGCCCGGGCCGGTACAGGCTGCGGTCGGTGAAGAAGATTACTTCGCGTCTCGTTTGGCCGCGCTCGCGTTCGTAGCTGTAAAAGCGCTGGCCGAGCCAGAGCGTGTCCCTCTCTTCGCTGATGCGCACCTCCAAGTTGCGATTGACGCCGGCCGGTGAGCGCACGATGCCGTCCTTGTCGGAAGTAACCTGCGCCACGCGAACGCGCTGGTACTCTCGGCGGGTGCGATCCCATTTTTCTTCAAAAAATTCGGCCAACACACCTGCCTTGGGCGCGCCCGTTTCGCGGTGCACTATCGCCAAATGCTTCGAACCGTTGACGTCATACGAGACGCCAGCCAGGTTCGAGCAAGCAAAAAAGGCATAAGAAGTGGGCTGGGTTTTGCCGTCAAAGGCATCGCCCGCCGACACTAACACGGCATAATGACCCACTGGCAGCGGGGGCAATCGCAGCTCAGTGCGATGCTGGCGGAAGTCTTCCGGTGCATTCAGCACCCACTGCCGTTGCTCCAAGGCAGGGCGGCCGCTCAAGTCTGCCAGGTCGAGGTTTGTGCCACTGGGCGCAGCCGCCATTTCAGGCACAGCCACTACTTTAACCCAAACTCGCTGGATGTTCTTGAATGTTACGGAAATAAGCGCGGGTTTGTTTGGCAGGTACACCTGCTCTACCTGCATCTGCACAGAAGGGCTTCTTATTTCGCCCAACAAGATGCGGCACAGGGCTGCGCCGTAAGTATCCGGGTGGCGGGCAATCGCACTCTCACACTCGGCTACCGCCCGCTGCAGCAGGTCGCTCTGGGCATTCTCTGGCTTTTCGCTCAGCTCTCGATAGGCCGCAGCCAAGTGATAGACTATTTCAGGGTCAGAGGGGTGGTTGTAGTGTTGGCGCTGCAGGGCATTGAGCGCATCGGCATAGCGCTCCAGTTTGTCCTCCAGTGTGGATTTGTTCCGAACGAACCGCAACCGCAACAAATCCGCGTCAATGAGGGCGGAGATGTTGCCGCTGGTCAAATGCGCCGCCAATACCCGCTGGTACAGGCGGATGGCCAGCCAAAGGCCAGAGGTGCTGTCTAGACTGGAGAAATCAAAGCGCACGAACTCCTCCGCAGGAGCAAAGGCCTCGGGCTGCTCCAAGTAAAATTGGTACACAGGCTGCGTGAGGTAGCTGCGCTCATCGGCAAAGTGCTTTAAGGCCCGATGCGCAAGCAGGTCAAAAAGCGTAGGGCGCAAAGGGCGGCCATCCACCGTGTCGCCCAAGGAAGTAGTGAGCAGCGCCTGCATTCGCTCTACGGGCGTCTGGCGCAGCATTTCCTCATTCGCCACAGAGGCTTGGTAATAACGAAGGGCCTGCAGTTCTATCTGCTCGGCCGACCAAGTGCGAATGTCGCCACCTTCACCCTCTGGCAGCGGTGTGCGGTCTTCAATGAGCCAGGAGCGGTTTTGCAAATAGGCGCTGTACATCTCGCCCAGCAGGCTCTGCAGCACAGAGCGCTCGGGGTCGGCAGCACTTTTTTCCTCGTGTTCGAAGAGGAGAATGGCCGCTTCAAAGCCATCTTCCTCCAACTGAACGATGTATTTGCCGCGGTAGAGCAGGGTCTTAATGATCTGCGGCGTGTTGCCCTCCTCTTTGGCGCGCTTGTAGAGGGCTTCGGTCAGTTCCAGGGCGCTTTTGGGCAAGCCTTTCTTTTCCAAGCTGTCAATCTTGGCCCATTCTTCTGCGTAGTTGTCATAAGCGGAGGTGTCGGGGCGAGTGGGCTGGGGCATGGTACTTACAGGTGTTTGAGTGGACGTTTCGGGTGCGGGTCGCGACCTTTGGGCATATTTGCAAAAGGTCAAAGCGAGGGGCAGGAATAAAAACCAGATACGCGAGGTGATAAGCATTGTTAAGTGGTTTTGGAAAAACAAATGTACTCTATTGCTGCATGTGAGGCCAAGAGAGATGCCTTTCTGTCAGAGAATGCACAAAATGTAGAAAGTCGGACAACCTGCCTTTACAAGTATCGCTTTTTTTATCTCCGTTTTTTGGGGTGAAAAAACAGCCTGCGGCTTCGGAGCAACTGCTGCGGATATCGAAGGCGGTGGTGGCTCCTGTCTGGCCCTTAGGCGCGTTTCCGTCCCGCTTTCGGGCCTTAATAATGGCGAAATAGCGGCCCACCCTCTCCGCGCCAGCCCCTTTGCCGGTGCGACGCACAACCGCGCCAACCATCCCGGCTTGGTCGCCCTCCGCCGCATGCGCGGGGACGCCTAGATGCCACTGCGCCATTATTAAGCGCCAAGAGCGCGACGCACACATGCTAAGCCTATGCAGGAGCTTCACGGCCGCAGGGGCGCTCAGAAGCCCAACAAAAACTCCGGAGCCGTTTTTTCCCACAAAACAGTCGGCGTGGCGGCTTTCGGATTTTTCACACAACCTCTTCTTCACACACACAACACTACGCAGTAGGCGCCTTCACTTGTGATAATGCAGGAAAGACTTGGATACCCAGCGCTCATCCACGTTGATTTTGGCCCAATTGCCGCGCTCTTCGAAGACGAAGACTTCCTCATTGCGCACCAAAGTGCCGATGACGTCGAACTGCGTGCTGGGGCCGCTGCGCACGTTGAGCACGGCCGTGTTGGTTACGGTGGCGCGCTGGACTTCGCGCACGAAATTGGCCGACACCCACTCTTGCTTGGAGGCCGAAATGCGGTACCAATTGTTCTGCACTTCGTAGATGCGCAACACCGAGCCAAAAGGCGTAACGTTGATACGCCGCGCGCGCGCTGAGGGCTGATTGCGCACATTGAGCCATTCGGCCGTTACATAGCCGTATTTCAACACCGGCGGTGGCACCTGGCCCGTCTGGATGAGCGCGCGCACCAAGGGCAAAAAGTTGGCCTCTGCGTCGGGTACCTTGTTGCCGCCGAAGAACGCTGTGCCAGGGCAGCTTTTCGTGCTGCCTGTCCCGTTGGTGCGGTTGCCTGTGCTTAGGTCGAACCAGTGGTGATACACGATGCGGTCGGTGGTTATGGGCACGTTGAAGCGCTTGCACAGCGCTGCCGTAACGCGGACGATGGCCTCGCGCTGTTCTGGGCGCATGGCGTCCTTGCCCTCGTCGAAGTCGCCCACGTTTTCGATGCACACCGAGTGGGCATTAAAGCCAAAGATGCAAGCGGGCGACTGCTCAAGGCTTCGGCCGGTAACTATCGTACCATCGGGGAAGATGCTGAAATGCTGCCCGATGTCGCGCCAGCCGTTCGCGCTGATGTGGAACTGTTGCATAGAGCGCTGTAGTTCGAAGTGGTTGTTGCCTCGAAAATGGGCGTAGCTGGGCACCCAAGTGTGGTGCTCCTGGATGTAGAGCACCGTGCGCGCCACATTTTGCTGGGCTATCCAATCTTCAAACTCGGCCGGGGTGAGCAGGAGAAATCCAAATCGTCTTTGCATGGGATGAAGAGAAAAGATGGAAGAAAGTGGAAGTAGCCGAGTGATGACGAGGGCGCCACTTATCAGGGGTTGCCGAAGCCGATGCTGCGGCGCTGATAAATGACGAGTTTGTTTTTGTCAAAGGTGAAGGAGGCCACATCGTCGAGGGTAATGGTCTGTTGTTCATCTGCGGAGGCCGGTTGGTCGGCGGGCCGTTGGGCCAAGCGCAGGTTCTGATTTTTGATAGCCTCCGCTACTACCTGTCGCACAGCGCGGGCATTACCAAAGTATCGGTCGCGGAATCTGTAGAGAAAATCGAGGTAATTACCCAAATGTTCGCGGGCGCGCTCATCCACGCGGTAGTGCTCTTGTTGGAACATCTGCAGGGCAATTTCCAGCAGTTCTTCCGGAGAGTAGTCTTCAAAACGCAAGATGCGGTCAAAGCGACTGGCCAGTCCCGGGTTAGCTTTCAGGAAAGCGTCCATTTGCTCAGGATAGCCTGCCACGAAGACGAAGAACTCTCCGCGATTGTCCTCCATGCGCTTGAGGAGGGTTTGAATGGCTTCATCGCCAAAATCGCCCTGGGTACCTCGGCCAGTAGTAGTCAGGGAATAAGCTTCGTCAATAAAGAGCACGCCGCCCATGGCTTCCTCGATACGCTCGGTGGTCTTGAGGGCTGTTTGCCCGACGTACCCCGCCACTAGCCCTTGGCGGTCGGTCTCGACCATGTGCCCCCGCTCCAGGACGCCAAGCGCCTTGTAAATCTTGGCTAAGATACGCGCCACGGTCGTCTTGCCCGTGCCTGGGTTGCCCACCAACACGGTGTGGAGGTGGAAGCGGCCCAGCACATCGCGGCCTGCCTCTCGATGGAAGCGAACTAACTCGACAAGTTCTCGGATGTCTTTCTTGATTTCCTGCATGCCGATGAGGCTATCCAGTTCGTGCAGGGCCTGTTGCAGCAGCGCGTCGTCCACCGGAATGTTGGGCAAGAGCTTGCGGTTGGCGACTTCTATCTTCTCCACGTCCTGACGCGTAACAAGTTTGAGCATCTCGGGCGACATCTCGCGCACGTTCGGATTAGACATGAGGCGCAAGGCGAGCTGAATTTTGGCTTTGTCCAAGAGGTCGTACACGAAACGGGCATTTCCGAAAGTGCGGTCGCGGCGGCGGAAGGCTTCTACGATGTACTCGTTGAGCAACTCCTTAGCGCTTTCAGAAAGGGTTATTTCCTTCTCTTGGCAGGCATATTCGGCAATCTGGATGAGCTCTTGTGGCAGGTAATCCCTGAACTCGAAAGTCATCTTGAATCGGCTGCGCAAGCCGGGGTTAGAGTCTAAGAAGGTCTTCATTTCGCGCGGATAGCCTGCCACGATGACGGCCAAGTCACCCGGGCCATCCGACATTTCCTTGACTAAGATTTCGATGACCTCCCTGCCGAAGTCTTTGTGGTCTTCCAAAGAGCGCGCTAAAGAGTAGGCTTCGTCAATGAAGAGAATACCGCCTCGTGCGGCCTCAATGGCTTCCTTTACTTTGGGCGCCGTCTGGCCAATGTACTCGCCCACTAAGTCGGAGCGGTCCACTTCCTTGACGTGCCCTTTGGAAAGGAGGCCCATGCTTTTGTACAGCTGGCCCATCATGCGCGCTACGGTGGTTTTGCCCGTGCCGGGGTTACCCATGAATACGGCGTGCAGGTTGATGCCCTCCTTTTCCTTGAAGCCCCTCTCACGGCGCAGCTGGAGGAATTTGAGATATTGGGCGTATTCGCGCACCTTTTGCTTGATTTCCGTCAAGCCGATGAGCGCATCCAAGCGGGCTAATACGTCCTCAAAGCGTTCACCTTCTGCAGGTTCTGGCAGAAAGGTCGTTGATATTTGAGGAAGCCAAACCGGGCTAGTGCCTTCCTCCCAATCAGCCCCTACCTCGAAAGGTAAAACGGCCTGAAGGTGTTCCATAAATACCACCTCGACCGTGTAGTGGTCGGGGCGCCATGAGCCTTTCACATTGCTCCCCCAGCCAGCAGTAATGCGCACAGTTTCCTCATCTTTCTCCACCCGGTGCAGGCGCACCACCTGCCCCTTGAGTTCGCGGGCATCATTGTAAAACTTGATGAACAACTCGCACTGCCATTGGCGCTGAGGCAACAGGTTTTCTAAGGTGATTTCAGCGTACACATAGCGCGTCTCTTCGCTGTTGAAACAGCGCAGATAACGGCGCTCTTCCTCGGGCAGGTCATCATAGGGGCCTTCGTAAAGGCGCAGCGAACTAACGCGGCAGTAAGGGTTGTCATCGCGGGTAATGGGCCGACCTCCATCCTCAATGTAGAAGTATCGGGAGGCCACCTTTTCTCCCTCTATCCAAGCCTCCCAATAATAGGCTCCCTTTTTCCAAAAAGCGCCCTCTTGCTTGTTGCCCCAGCCCTCGCGTACGTAGCCGATGGGGTCGTACTTGCTCACCTTGCGCGTGAAGCTGAGCGTGCATATTTCTTTCTTTTGCTTCTTGACGGCATAGCAACGCAACTCCACCCGAACCTCCCAGTCCTCGATGTCGAAGTTTTTGTTAAAAAACGACAACTCCGCATACACATACGTCGTCTCATAGCGGTCGAACACTTGGCGATACTTCTTCTTGTTATCTGCCAGCCATTCGGTGGAAGAGTAGATTTTCAAATCCCGAAACTTCCAGAGCTTGTGGACGGGATTCTCTTCCGGAGGGTTCAGTTGTTGAGAGCTGAAATACATAGTATGCTGTGGGTGTTGCGCCGCTTTAATCTGTTTGGAATAATTAAGGTCGCCTGCAAAATAACGGAAGATTGGTGGGAAATGAGGCGCGAGTTTCGATTAAGGTACGATTTGGGCAGCCCATTGCTGCACACCTCTTAGCCAATGAGAAATATCCAAGGAAAAGGCGGCCTTGATTTTGGCCTTGTCCAGCACACTGAACGGCGGGCGCGCAGCAGGCGTCGGATACTCTGCGGTTCGGATAGGATGAATGCGGCAAGGCAGTTGTTTGAGGTCTGCGATACATTGAGCAAAATCGTACCAACTGCACACTCCCTCGTTGGAATAATGCCAAACGCCAGAAATAGCCGTATGAGGTAAGCGCTGGTGCACTATCTGAGCAATAATCTGCACTACAGCGTGGGCCAGATGCGGCGCATAAGTAGGAGTGCCTATTTGGTCAAAGACCACATGCAGCGCTGGCCGTTCGCGCCCCAAGCGCAAGATGGTGTGGGCGAAGTTATGCCCATAGGGCGAATATAGCCACGAAGTGCGTATCACCATGCCCGCTTCCGGGTGATGCCGAAGCACTGCTCGGTCTCCCGCCAGTTTGGTGCGCGCATAGACGCTGCGCGGGTGCGTAGGGCTGTCCTCACGCAGCGGCAGGTTATGCCGCCCGTGATAGACGTAGTCCGTAGAGAAATGCACCAATGGTATGCCCAAAGAGGCACAACTCTCAGCCAAATACCGCGGCCCCAAGGCATTGGCCCGCCAAGCCAGATGCGGCTCACTCTCTGCGCGGTCAACGGCGGTGTAAGCAGCGCAATTGAGACACCAATCTGGCCGATTTTCAGCCAAAAAACGGCGCACCGCCTGCCGACGGGTAATGTCTAAGGTGTGGGCGTCTGCCAGCAAGAAAGTCCATTCCGGATATGCCGGCGCTAAAGCAGCAAAACAGCGGCCAAGTTGGCCATTCGCACCGGTAATGAGTAAGACGGGCCTTTGGCGCATGTGAACGAGAAAGGTCAGATTTTCCGAGCGAAGGTAGGGCGCCTTTGTGCGAACTTTCGGCGCTATGTGGAATGCACTCCTGACGTGGGCGCTACTGTGCAACGCCACCGCACTGGCCTCGCTGGCCAAAGCGTCGCAAAGCTATACCCTCGCCGTAGCCGATACGCTGCGCGAAGACACGCTCAAGGCCATCACCATTTCCGTTGCCCGCTTGCCTGCTTGGCCCGTACGCGCGCCCTTGTCTGTATCCGAGCTGCGCGGCGAGTGGTTGCGCCGGGCTGAGCCTCAGCTGACCCTGCGCGAGAGCCTGGCCGCAGCTCCAGGCGTGTGGATGCTGGGAGAAGCCAATTTTGCACAGGACATCCGCATTGCCATCCGCGGCTTCGGCGCGCGCTCGGCTTTTGGCATTCGCGGCATTCGCCTGCTCCTCGATGGGTTACCCGAGTCGGCCCCTGATGGTCAGGGACAAGTGGACAACCTCGATTTAGCCGCGGTGGAGCGCATCGAAGTGTTGCGCGGCTCATCAGGCGGGCTGTACGGCAATGCTTCTGGTGGCGTGGTGAGCCTACACAGCGAAGGCATCGGCCCAAACCCTTCCTTGCGATTTCGGGTGGTATCCGGCTCTTGGGGCTTCGCCCAATGGCACGCCTCGGGCAGCACACGCTTGGGCCGCCACGGAATGCGCCTGACCTTCACCCACCAACGCTCCAACGGCTACCGAGAACAATCGGCCATGCGCACCGCAGTGCTCAATGCCCGATGGGAGCTGCCCTCGCGCGACTCCTCCCTGCTCCTGCGCGTGTTGCTCAACTACGCCAACAGCCCCCAAGCCGATGACCCTGGCGCCCTCACTGCCGAACAGGTCGCCGCCAATCGACGCGCAGCCCACCCGGCCAACGTCCGCTTCGATGCCGGCGAAAGCGTACAACAGGGCAGACTGGGCGCCATCTTGGAGAAAAAATGGGCCAACAGCCACACCTCCTCTGCCAGAGTATACGCCCTACGCCGCACCTTTGAAAATCGCCTGCCCTTCCAACGCGGCGGTCAAGTGCTCCTGCAACGCATCGCCGCCGGAAGTGGTGCCCAACACCACTGGATCTGGCGCAGAACAGGCCTGACTGCCGGCTTCGACCTCGACTACCAACGCGACCACCGGCGCCGCTTCGACAATCTCGACGGCCAACGCGGCCCCCTCGAACTCGACCAATGGGAAACCTTCGCCTCAGCAGGCCTCTTTCTGGCCGCTCAATGGCGCCTAAACTCCTCCTGGAGCCTTAGCGTCGGCACCCGTGCCGACTACGTGCTCCTGCGCGCCGACGACGCCCACCTCTCCGACGGCGACCAATCTGGCCGCACCACCTACCGCCGCCTCAGCCCCTGGGCAGGCCTCACCCGAACACTGACACCCTATTTAAGTGTGCACGCCAGCTGGAGCACGCACTTCGAAACGCCCACCCTCAGCGAACTGAGCAACAACCCCTTCGGCAGTGGCGGCTTCCACCCCGAACTTCGCCCCCAACAGACACACACAGCAGAAGTGGGCCTTCGCACAGCAAACCAACTCCCCTGGCGCGCCGAAGTTACACTCTTCAGGGCCATCACCCGCGGCGAACTGACGCCCTTCGAAAGACCCGAAACGCCCGGCCGCCTGTATTACCAAAACGCCGGCCTGACCCAACGCGCAGGCATGGAGGTGGCCCTGCGCGCCCAGCTCACCACACATCTTGCCACCGAACTCACCTGTACTTCCGCTGTCTTTCGCTACGCCAAATATATCACGCCCGCGGGCAACTTCAGCGGCAATAACCTCCCGGCCTTGCCGCAACACTGGGGCATGCTCGACCTGCGCTACGGCGCAGCAACGGGCCTGTTCGCTCGCGCCCAGCTGCGTTACGCCGGCCGGTACTTTGCCGAAGACGCTAACCGCACCGAGGTGGCCCCAGTACTCCTTCTGCAAGGGCGCATCGGTTACCTGTGGCGCTGGCGTACTCATGCCCTAGAAGCTTTCGCTGGCACTGACAATGCCGCCAACACCTACTACTTCCACAACGTGAGGCCCAACGCTGCAGCAGGGCGCTTCTTCGAGCCTGCTGCCGGGCGCACTTTCCTCGCAGGAATACAGGCTGACTTCTGAATGCCCTAGAGCGAACCCATCCACCCTACAATCTTAGCCAAAACGCCCGTCTCCGGCCCGCTTTGCCCTATCTCATAGGTATTTTGGGAAATTGGCTTTGTTGCAATGAAGCCCGTGAGCAAGTTCTGCCACGGATAGGTAAAAACTTAGGCATATAAACCAAACCCACGTAAAACTTTTTTAGTGAATGAATCTGGTTCATGGAGTTGTCGAACGACATATCGGCCTTAAAGGATTTGGTTTCGGTTCTGTTTCGGCGGATTGAGACACTGGAATCCGAGAACGCTACCCTTCGGTCGGAGAATGCCGAATTGCGTCTTGAAAACGCCGAATTGCGCTCGCGCCCGAACCTGAACAGCAAGAACAGCCAAAAAGCGGCCCTTGTGGTGGCGGACAAGCAAACTCGGGAATGGGCATTTAAGCACATCTGCCAGTTGGCCGACAAGGAGGAACCGCTGCCCAAACAGGGCAAGAGGGGCAAGCCCAAGAACTCGAAAGGCAGGAACCTGCTCAACCGTCTGCTCGACCATCAGGACAGGTGGCTTGCTTTTGCCTTTGTCGAAGGTGTCCCGTTCTCAAACAATCAAGCCGAGCGCGACATTCTTTGCTTGAAGACCAAGCAGAAGGTCGCCACCAATTTCCAGACTTGCAAAGGGGCGCAGCACTATGCTTGTATCCAGTCCTTTACCTCAACGCTGCGCAAATTCAATGAACGTTTTCCAGAACCTGATTGACGTTTTTGATGGAAAACCTATCGTTTTTCAGGCTGGCTATGTTTTTACGTCAAATCAACACAGAAGGGCTAATTTCTTTACGAACTATTGTTCTTTACAATGGTTCGTAAAGAAATAGGTGTTGTCATGAGGCGATTTTGCCAAGTTGATATAGTTTTTTGGTGGCGGGATGACTTTTTGTGACGTTCGGGAAATTGGCGAACACGTCAAAAACTCGGTTAACCACTAGTTCATTGAAATACTGCGTTTTAAC
>FWPU01001981.1_pt1 | contig 58585 bp, 48 predicted proteins | sample 2228361 | NCBI WGS metagenome assembly FWPU01 (sample SAMEA103939777, study PRJEB20133) | metagenome
CTAAGAAATTTATCAGTGTAAAGTTTCATCCACTCCAGGCAGGACAGAAGATTATATTGAATGAGCAATTGATAATGGAGATTATACACTGCCTTGACCCGAAGACTTCAACTGTAGAAAATATCAGAGGAGAATAGCAATTTGAACCAGTAGAAAATTTATTTTTTAGTTCTGTCGGAGCGGTTTCTAACCGCACCAGCTGCCATGCCTAATAACTATAGACCAATACTAAAAATATTTGACTCTAATTTAAGTATTGGAATTTGAAAAATTCCAATACTTGATAATGAAATTTTTCATTATAAAAAATAAAAGAGGCAAGATACATCAGGGAAATACGAAACGAGTTCGGTAACGGCACAAAGAATAGGTTTGAAGGAACTTGGGGGTTTCAGGGGGTATCCCCCTGATGTATCTTGAATTTCTGATTTGGTATTTGGTGGCTGGAATTTGGAATTTTTCTTCATGAAGCGTAGCAATACTGCAATTCCGCCACTGTCTTGCCTATCTTCTCCGATGCTCCGTTTCCCCGCCACTCCGTTTAGCAGGCGACGCTGCAAACCCCCAGGGAGGATCCGGCATTTCTTGTGCTACTTGACTGACCTGCGTATTTTGATATAATCATCAATGTCCCGAAGCAAATATCAGACAAGGAAGTTCCGACACCAAAAGATCCGCGATGTCATTGAAGGCAATGATATTGCCACGCAGGAACAATTAATTGCTGAATTAAGAAAGCATGGTATTTTCGCAACGCAGGCAACGCTGTCGCGTGACCTTTCAGAAATTGGGGTTGTAAAAATGCGTAAAGGCTCTGGTGAGTATATTTACAAAGTCAGTAGCGAACTTAGTGGTTCAGTGCGTGCATTGCGGAATAAATTTATTAATTTTGTTCACGAAATAAAATCCACCAGCAATTTGATTATTATCAAGACACCGCCCGGTGAAGCACAGGGTGTTGCACGGGCAATTGACATGGCAGAGATTGAACATATTCTGGGCACTGTCGCTGGTGATGATACAATCCTTGTGGTAGTTGACGATCCGCAAAATGCCAGAATCGTCTGTAAAAAATTTCAGAATCTGCTATTTAAACCAAGAACATAGACTCTTCAAATCTCTAACCTCAATTTGTTCAACTATTCTATTCCCGGGTAATTCGGGAACGGGCGTAATTTTCCTATCATCTTGCCTTTAACCCACAATGCCGCCCAATTGATTTGCTGAATTCTCTTCATTTGTGGAAGCAAACTCTTTTCAGTTGAATTTACCTCTTGACTTCTTGAGATTATTCAGTATAATTATTCGTTTTTATTGAATAATTATTCAAAAGGGGGATACAATGAAAAAGGTCTTGCTCGCCTATTCAGGCGGTCTTGATACATCGGTTGCAATAAAAATGATAGCGGAGACCTATCATTGTCAGGTTGCAACATTGACTGTTGATGTCGGTCAAAAAGAGGAGATTGTCTCAGTTAGGGACAAAGCCTTGCTTTGCGGCGCAGTGCAGGCATTTGTTTATGATGCCAGGGAGGAGTTTGCGTATGATTACCTGCTACCTGCATTAAAGGCAAATGCATTGTATGAAGGTGTTTATCCACTGGCAACGGCACTTGCCCGTCCCTTGATTGTTAAGCACCTTGTCCGGTTTGCTGAAAAGGTCGGTGCTGATGCCATTGCCCATGGCTGCACGGGCAAAGGTAATGACCAGGTTCGGTTTGAATGCGGGGTTGCGGCACTGAATCCATTATTGAAGACTATTGCGCCAATGCGCGAATTCAATCTGAAGCGGGATTATGAAATTGACTATGCAAAGAAGCACCAGATCCCTGTTGAAGAGAAAACTTCAACCTTTTCAATTGACGAGAATCTCTGGGGCAGGAGTATTGAGTGTGGCCAGATTGAGGATGAAACAGCCGAGCCTCCTGAGTCTGCATATCTGTGGACAAAATCAGTCCTTGAGGCACCAGATGAACCAGCATACATTGAAGTTGATTTTCATGAGGGCATGCCGGTAGCACTCAATGGAAATCCTATGGGTATGCTGGACATTATCCAGACATTGAACCAGATTGGAGGTAAACATGGTGTTGGCAGGATAGACCATGTTGAATCGCGACTTGTCGGAATCAAATCCCGGGAGGTGTATGAGGCACCAGCAGCAGTCATGCTGATAAAGGCGCACCAGGATTTGGAGAAACTGGTTCTGACAAGGGATTTACTTCACTTTAAACCGATAATTGAAAATACCTTCTCTGAACTCGTTTATAACGGTTTATGGTTCAGCCCATTACGCAGTGCAATCTCTGCATTCATTGATAATACCCAGCAGGATGTTGATGGTACGGTAAGAATGAAACTATACAAAGGTTCAGCAACTGTGGTTGGCCGTTCATCTGAGCATGCACTGTATGTCAGGAATCTTGCCACCTATGAAGGGATTGATGAATTTGACCAGACCCATTCTAAGGGATTTATTGAAATATGGTCATTACCCCTTAAAGTGAAGGCGCGGATAGATTCTGTAAAATCATTTACCACAAAGTCAGCAGTGACATCAGCCATAAAGGAAGAATAATATGAAACAACACTCGTTCACTGTCAAAAATAACATGCCCGGTAAAAGGGGTAAAAAAATCATTGCCCTTGAAGAGAAGTATCTTGCGACAACAACCAAACACCTGCCACTCGTCGTAAAGAAAGGGAAGGGTGCGCTAATTACGGATGTTGATGGAAATAAATTCATTGATTTTACCACTGGAGTCTGTGTGACAAACATTGGTGTTGGGCATCCCAGAGTTAACCGTGCGATCACCAATCAAATCAAAGATTTCATTTACTTTGCAGGTACTGATTTTTCCTACGAGATTCAGGCAAGACTGGCACAAAGACTCACCCAGATTACACCCGGTGAATTTCCCAAAAAAGTATTTTTCGCCAATTCTGGTGCGGAATCAGTTGAAGCAGCAATCAAGGTATGTAAGTGGTCAACCCGGCGCAACCAGTTTATCGGTTTTATCGGTGGTTTCCACGGCAGAACTATGGGTGCAAATGCCTTCATGGGTTGCAAGGTTGTTCAAAGGGGACGATACTTTCCCATGATGCCCGGCGTCTGGCAATTGCCCTATGCCTATTGTTACCGTTGTGCATACCATGAGGCATATCCCACATGCAACATCTGGTGCGCCAGGATAATCGAGGAAATCTATTTCAAACAACTGGTTGCCCCGGAAGAAGTTGCGGCAATAATGGTTGAACCAATTCAGGGTGAAGGTGGTTATATTGTTCCGCCTGATGAATTCCTCCAGGAGTTGAGCAGGATTGCAAAGAAATACGGGATTCTGTTAATAGTGGACGAGGTGCAAACTGGTCTTGGCAGAACAGGTAAGATGTTTGCCGTTGAATACACTGGTGTTCAGCCTGATATTATTACCATTGCCAAAGGACTGGCATCAGGTTTGCCCATTGGTGCTACTATTTTTGATGCGCGGTATGATTTTGGAATCCAGGGCGCACACTCAAATACCTTTGGAGGAAACCCGGTATGTTGTGCTGCTGCACTGGCAACGCTTGATGTCATAGTAGAGGAAAATCTAATACAGAAGGCAATAGAAAAAGGAGATTATATCAAGGCAAGGCTTTGCAACATGAAATCTCAATTTGAATGCATTGGCGATGTCCGCGGTCGTGGCATGTTTGTTGCGATTGAACTCATTCAGGGAGACAGCAACAAAGAACCCAATTCTGTCCTGGTTGATTATCTTGTCAGATACTGCTTTGAAAATGGTCTCTTACTAATGCCCTGTGGTTTTGCCGCAATTCGTTTTGTGCCCGCACTCAATATACCAATGCACCTGTTGAAGAAGGGTATGGACATAATTGAGTCTGGTTTTAATCAAGCCCTGAAGAACTACTCTAAGATTGTGAAGAAAAAGTGAAGATGATGAGTTAACCTGGCTTTCATACGACATAATTGCTTTCCAGAGGGTGAAAAATGGGAGAGAAAGAGCAAAGTCCGGTGTGGCAGGTAAGGTCAAGGAAAAAGTTCAATGGAGATGTCAGGCAGTTCATGGATTCTACAACTGATGATGAGATGCTCATCAAATATGAAATAGGGAGTAGTCTGGCTCATGCTGAAATGTTAAAAAAGATCAACCTGCTTACGGTCAGGGAATTCCAGAAGATTCAAAGGGGGTTGAAGAAAATTCTCGCTGATTATCGGACAGGCAGATTCAAACTTAGACCTGAGTATGAAGATGTTCACATGAATGTGGAGTTTGAACTGAAGCGCATAATTGGAAAAGACGCTGAGAAACTCCATACTGCACGAAGCAGAAATGATTTGATTGCTGCTGATTTAAGATTATACTGTCGTGAGCATTTACCGAAAATTGTCAGGGCACTGATAGCATTACAGCGGGCACTTGTGAAATCAGCAAAAAAACACGCTCAGGTGCTTATCCCTGGATATACGCACCTGCAACAGGCTCAGCCAATGCTGGTTTCGTTTTACCTGAGTTCGTATTTCTTCAAGTTCCAGCGCGACTTTGAACAGCTTTTTGCACTTAGAAAATGGCTCAATGTATCACCGCTGGGAAGTTGTGCATTTGCAGGCACCGGCATTGCAATAGATAGGGGTATGCTTGCAAAAAAGCTGGGTTTTGCTAAACCCTGCGAAAATGCGCTGGATGGAGCTTCTGACCGTGATTTCCTCTGCGATTTTGTCTATTATCTTAATCGGATAAATCTCCATCTTTCAACCCTTGCTGAAGATTTTGTGATCTTTGCCAGCCGGGAATTTAATCTCATTTCACTTAATGATTCAATTGCAACCGGTTCCAGTATTATGCCTCATAAAAAGAATCCTGATGTATGTGAAATACTGCGGGCGCGATGCGGTAATTCTATCGGTAATCTGGTAAGTATTCTTACCATTTTGAAAGGTCTGCCTTCATCATACAATCGTGACCTCCAGGAATTGAAATCAATACTTTTCAAACAGCTGAATTTGACAATGAACAACATAAAGATTGCCACACTTGTTGTGAAAAATACCAGCTTCAAATCGCCATCTCCTGATTGGCTACATGCACCTGACTGGATATGTATAAATGACCTTCTTGATTTTATGATGGAAAAGGGATATCGCTTCAGAAGTTTGTATAACCTGATGGCAGAATCAATTAGAGAGTCAAGAGGTGATATTGATGTTTTCATTAACTTGCTGGCAAAAAAGACACATCTTACCAGAGGTTTTATAGCTGATAAAATCACTCCCGCATACTCAATAAGAACTAAGGTTTCTTCAGGCAGTACTGGTTTTCTCGCAGTGAAAAAAATCCTGAAATTGGCAGCAGAGATGAATAACGGCAATCAGAAGAGAGCAAAATGGCATTAAACGGTTGAGAAGGCGAGCTCTTTCAGCAGTAACAAACCACTAATTTTCAAAACGGGGGTTCACGATATTGCTGTAGATTGAACCAAAGGTATATGATATGCCAAGCGAGACATAATATGAGTACTGGGTTGCCAGGAGTCTTTTCTGTAATATTATTTCTTCCTCGGTAAGTTGACGTTTGGGTAGCGAGAGCTGGTCATGAATCATTGATACATATGAAAAGACTCTGAAAGAAAGACCTTTTATCAAGGGAAGTGACATGTCCGTATAAAGCGTCACACGATTCTTTTTGAAATCATGAAAATAATGCGATGCCTTCAAAGTACTATTAAGTGTTCCCCAACGCTGAATAATACTAATACCCAGTGAAATGGATTCTTTGAAAAGTCGTTCCTTGAGTTTATCATAGATTGTTGTCTCGTAATATTCAAAGTAGACATAACCAATATCGTAGAGTAAAGTCAGTTTCCGACTTGTAGATTGGTCATACGGAAAAAAGTCGTATTCAATGGCAGGAGCAATACCGCTACTCAGATAGATGTTCTGGTAAGTTGATGAATAAAATGAAGCATAACCACCTGCTGAGAAGTGGTTATTCAAACCAAGGACAATCTTTGTTGAGCCCTCATAGCTTTTTGAAATATTTGTGATAGTGGTATCCTCAAGGCGGTAAATGTTATAAGTATAGTAATAACTGAGGTAATTCTTGATTTTCCATTCTTCCAGAATCCTGTCCACAGAAAATGTGGTATTTAGCGTATTAAAGCTCAGTTTTTGCTGTCCATCCAGATAGGCGTTAACACCAATGCTGAATACCCAATTATGCCAGGCGTCCTTTGGTTTCTGGGTAATTTTCTTTTCCTGAAAACTTATATTGAGATTTGTTGCGAAAGGAGTTTTCGTCAGATATCTGACCAGCCCAAGTTTGATTTGCTTCAGGATACCCCGACGGATAATGTCATCTGAGTCTGACTGCAAACAGGAATACTTTAGGGTGTCATACATACCTGAGAAGTTATTCTGCCCGGTAATGAAGATCGTATACTCTGTCCCTTCACCAGCTGTGGTTTGCGTTGTAATCAATATGTAGATGTCTGCTTCTTTCCTTTCTATTACATAGTTCAGATACGGCATTTCAGTTTTGATGAAATTCATGTCAAGAAAGTCGCAGTCAATAAAGATTTTTGGTGCTTCAATTTCTGCTGCTCCCTCTGAAATCTGAGCAAGGAGAGAAAGTGTGATTATTGCTGGCAGGATCATGTTTTCCACACTATGGATCGCTGCTTTTCTAATACCCGGTAACTTGATGCCATGCCAGCCGCTACGCCATAGAACATTTGACTGTTCTTTCAGATATACTCAATCGTGCTTGGTGGTTTCGGTGATAGGTCGTATAGCACTTTTGTGACTCGGGGAATCTGCTTGACAATCTCTTTTTGAATCTTCATTAAGACTTCAAATGGAATTCTGCTCGGCTGAGCAGTGATAGCATTTTTTGACTTTACACTGCGGATAACAATAATATTGCCAAACGCCCTTTTGCCCTTAACAATCCCGGTTGCTCGGTCATTCAATAAGACCGCAAACGCCTGGAACGGTTTGAATTTCTTGAGTTCTTTTTCAACTATTGCGGTTGCCTTGCGCACGATCCTTACTCGCTCGGAAGTGACCTCGCCAACAACCCTTGTGGCAAGGCCTGGTCCTGGAAAAGGCATTCTCTGATATATTGATTCAGGCAGTCCGAGTGCCTTACCCACTTTTCTCACATCAGGTTTGTATAATTTCACAAGTGGTTCAATTATTGTTAATCCGTATTTTTTTGGATCAATGCCAATCTGGGACAACACATTGTGCTGGGATTTTATCCTGCCTTTTGTTTCCTTTATGTCTGCCGCGATTGTTCCCTGAATTAAAAAACTTGCCTTCAATTCTTTTACTGCCCTGCCCAGGGTTTTATAAAATGTATCCCTGAATGCCTTACGCATATCCTCTGGGTCAGTCTTACCTTTCAGTGCTCTGAAAAAATCACCTGCTGCATTGACTACTCCTGTTCTGATACCTAATTTTTTGAGAACCACTGTGACTTGCTTTGCCTCGTTTTCACGCATTAAACCATCATCAACAAATAGGGCAATCAGGCGATTTTTTAATGCCCTATGGGCAAGCGCTGCACAGACCATTGAATCAACACCACCACTCGTTGCACAGAGTGCAGTGCCTTTTCCGACCTTCTTTCTTATGTATCGTATTTGCTCCTTAAGAAAAATTTCTGGCTGCAGTGTCACCATACCTCCTCTTTGTTGTATCAATTCTATTTTGAAAATCAGAAAAGTCAATAGCGTTTTATGCCGGCAGTTGTTCAAGAATCTTTGTAGTACTAACTAAAGAGTTAATTTAGCACTTGACAAGCTATTGCTGGTGAATATAATGGTATCACAATTAATAAAATCGTGCTACGAAAGGAGAGAAGTATGCACATACCAGATGGTTTTCTAAATGCCCAGACCTGGATCCCAGCATGGATTGTATCGGCTGGTGGTATCGGGCTGGCGCTCAGAAAAGCGGCGCAGTTAGTGAAGGAGCGTTTTATACCGCTGATGGGAGTAATGGCTGCTTTTATCTTTGCCGCCCAGATGCTTAACTTTCCAGTCATGGGCGGCACTTCCGGGCATTTTCTGGGCGGAGTCCTGGCAGCAGTCATGCTTGGACCTTATGCTGGTGCAGTCGTGATTGCAGTGGTCCTGCTCGTCCAGTGCCTGATCTTCCAGGATGGTGGATTGACTGCTCTTGGTGCCAATATACTGAATATGTCATTGATTGGAACGATCGCGGCTTACTATATCTTCAAGGTCTTCCATAGACTCGTAGGTCAGAAGGGAATGCTGGCAGCAGCGGGAATTGCTGCCTGGTTTTCAGTGGAGATGGCATCAACTGCCTGCGCAATTGAACTTGCCATCTCCGGGACTTCACCTCTGACAATAGCGCTTCCCGCAATGGCGGGTGTGCACGCATTGATCGGCATTGGTGAGGCAATAATCACGGTTCTGGTTATTTCTTTTGTGCTTAAGGTCAGACCCGATCTGGTTTTCAGCGCGAATCCAAAATCCCGGGAGGTGGGTAATGGATAAGAGATTCTATCTGATATTTTTGTTAATCGCAGTCTTGTTGGCACTTGTCATATCACCATTTGCATCGTCCTTTCCTGACGGGTTAGAACGGGTTGCCGAAGACAGGGGATTTCTGGAAAAGGGTGAGGTTGAACCTGCTGTGAAATCGCCAATTCCTGATTATCTCATGCCCGGAATAAAAGACGAGAGACTCGCAACTTCCATTGCGGGAGTCATTGGTACTTTGCTTGTCTTCGGGGTTACATACGGACTCGCAGCAGTGATTGGTGCGAAGCGAAAGCAAAAAGAAGCGAAGAATGCACCATAGTTTCCTTGATAAATACTCGGAAACAAAGAGTATTCTGCAACAGCGGGACCCGCGGGTTAAGATTATCTTTTTTGTGTTATTCATCCTGTCTATCGTGTTCACGGATCCCGCTTCATTCGGATTGTTTGCTGGTTATACCGCGATTATTTTGGTGTTCATAATATTGTCCCGGATACCGATCTTCTATATTCTGAAACGCTCCCTGGTTGTGATACCGTTTGTTGTCTTGATCGCTGCTTTCATACCCTTTTTCAAAAAAGGGGAGGTAATTGGTGGCTGGTCATTAGGTGTTTTGAGATTGACCGTGACCTATGATGGACTGATGGTGCTGTGGAATGTCTTTGTGAAAGCTTATCTATGTACTTTGTGCATGATTCTGCTCACCAGCACGACCCGGTTCACGGCTCTGCTCAAGGGTATGGAAAAATTACGCTGTCCGCTTCTGGTGATTATGGTGCTTTCATTTATGTACCGTTACTTGTTTGTCCTTGAAGATGAAATGCAAATGATGGTTCAGGCAAAGGCAAGCCGCACTGTTGGTGGTTCGCTTTGGTTTCACGCAAAAACGCTTGCTAATTGTCTCGGTTCTCTTTTTGTTAGAAGTTATGAGCGCGGCGAGGCTGTATACCTGGCAATGTGCAGCCGCGGGTATAATGGCGAGATAAAGACTATCAACACATTGAATTTGACTGCTGCGGATTTGGTTTTTCTGCTTAGTTCTATTGCCGTGCTGGTTGTGGTCAGGGTGCTGTACGCGGCGGGGTAGGGGAGATATGGACAAAGTAATAGAAATGTTCAAGCTGAATTACACATACCCGGATGGCACCCGGGCGCTTCGGGGAATAACCTTCAATGTCAAACGCGGGGAGAAAGTGGGTATTGTTGGTCCAAACGGAGCCGGTAAGTCAACGCTTCTGCTTCATCTTAATGGCATTATTATGAATTCAGGTGTTAGGGTGCTTGGTCTGGAACTGAAGCGAGAGAACCTGCCCATGATTAGAAGTAAGGTAGGATTGGTATTTCAGGATCCGGATAACCAATTGTTTATGCCCACGGTCTTTGAGGATGTTGCGTATGGCCCGCTCAACATGGGTTTGGACAAAGAACAGGTGCTGAGAAAGGTTGATGAGGCGCTCAAACAAGTTGACATGAGTACGTTTGCTGGCCGTCTGTCTCATCACCTGAGTTTTGGTGAAAAAAAGCGTGTCTCCATCGCCACAGTCCTATCCATGGATACTGAGATACTTGTTCTGGATGAGCCGACCAGTAATCTTGATCCCAAACATCGTCGCGGCTTGATTGAGTTCTTGAACCAGCAGGCGATTACGATGATCATCGCGTCACACGATCGGGAAATGATTTTGGAAACCTGTCAGCGGGTGATTCTGCTGGATAAAGGATATATTGCCGCAGATGGTCCGTCAGGGGAGATTCTCAACAACAAAGAACTTCTGGAAAAACACGACCTTTAGCCTGTGGGGTCAAATCTTTGCATGTTGCATTTGAGCGTCTTTTATCAAAATAAAATCTTACCCGGATTAAATTAGACTGCAGGACAAGGCTTTAGAGGTTGTGTCATAATTCGACATTTCATAAAATTGTAGCGGTTTGATTTATCAAACATAATCAAATTGTCAAGGCTAAAGAGATTGTGTTGCAATGTCAAAAGGGGTTGCGACACAGCCACTAAAGCCTTGAGTTACGATTTTTTAGCTCTTTGTCGCACCCGCCAAACAAAACGGCGGGCAGGTAAATGCGACCGCTACAAGGGTTACGACACAGCCTCATTAACCTTGCATTAATTACTCTGAAATTACTGATTCCTGCATTAATCAATTGTAGTTGCCCAATTCATTGTGCGTCATTTTTTCAGAAAGATTATTAAATGCGAATTTTGATCAAGCAATTCTCTTTGGGTAAGATTATTTTTGATTTAAATCATACTCTTGACATGTAATCAAAATTGATTACAATTGTAATCAAAAGAGGTAACGGGTCTATGGATATACAAAAAATCTTCAAATCCAGGGTCAGAAGAGAACTGTTCAGGATTTACTTTACCAATGCCGACAAGGAATATTACCTGCGGGAGCTGGAGCGAATGCTCGGTATCCCGGTCAGTATGATCCGGCGCGAGCTTCAAAACCTTGAAAAAGAAGGTATTTTCGTGCATCGAAAACAAGGCAATCTTGTATACTATCGTCTCAATAGAAAATATCCATTGTTCGATGAATATAAAAGTATTATATCCAAAACGATCGGCGTCCGGGGGTTAATAAAACAGCATTTGATAAAACTGAATGGGCTTAAAATCGCGTTGATCTACGGATCATTCGCGAAAAATGAAGAGAAGGCGGATAGCGACATTGATCTCTTCCTCATCGGCAGTGTCGATGAAAGGCGGTTGGTGGGCGAAATAAACTTCCTGGAAAAGAAACTGCAGCGCGAGATCAATTATACATTATATAGAGCGAATGAGTTTCACAGAAAACTAAAAAAGCGTGAGGGTTTTATTGTTGATGTAATGGAAAACCCCAAGATCTTTTTGATCGGAGACGAGAATGAACTTCGATGAATTTGTTGCCGAATATGTAGCGAAAGGTTTGATAAAAAGACAAAAAGGTATTTTGAAGGAGGTTGCGAGCATCATCAAAAGAGCCAGGCTCGATTTGAAAACTGCGAAAGTCAATCTGAAGATCGACGAAGGCACGGCGTATTCAGTGGCATACCTGGCTATGCTTAGAGCAGGGCGGGCATTGATGTTGTTAAAGGGATTCCGTCCGGACGATGGTAGTCAACACAAGACGGTTGTGGAATTTGCAGAGTATTATCTGGGCGATAAATTTAAGGCGATCGTTAACCATTTTGACCGGATGCGACGGAAGCGTAATATATTCATGTATGATATTGAAGTATCCATATCAGGATCAGAAGCGAACATGGCTCTGGAAACCGCGATTGAATTCGTTGGTCTGATCGAGCAGAAGATCAAAGAGGAACAACCACAGATAGAAATGGAATTTTGATTTAAACTCCCTTTGATGAAAGGGGGATGCTCCATGCTTGTTCTGCGAACTACAGGGCAGGCAAATCAGCAACGCCTCGTCTGCGCCTCAGCGACCGCTATGATAATGAAATCCCGGCATTTTTTCGCATCGCCGCAAGTGCTCTGCCGAATTTGTGCCACAATTGTGCCATGTGTACCTGATTTTTTTAGGGCTTGACATGCTACCAACATTTATTATAATACTTATTATATGAAATTATTGTAAGGATTTGCTATGAAATTTAAACAGAGAATGGGACACCCCTTGCGCTACATCCTACTTCTAACTTAATTTAGCTGTCAGGTAATACGCCAACGCTTATTTTGTAACTTGCGACACGCGAGAGAACTGGGCGGTACTGGACTTGAACCAGTGACCTTCGGTATGTGAGACCGACGCTCTGACCAGCTGAGCTAACCGCCCCAAAGGGGGAAGTATCCCCCTTTTCTCCAAAAAGTTTGGACAAAACAATACTTTTTGGAGACCTTTAATCCCCCTCGTTAACCTGTTCTGACACTTCTCAACCTATTCTCTTTGGTTTGCTCTACCACAAAAAATAACTTGTTGAGCATAACCACCAGATCATCGGGGGAAGTATCCCCCTTTTCTCCAAAAAGTTTGGACAAAACAATACTAATCCGCTTTCCCTTTTCTGTTAATTTATGTCTTTATCCTTCCTTTAGCCTTTGCCCTTTTAGCCCTTTCTATCGCTATTTTTAGCCTTGCAATCATAGTTTCAATGCCCGCCAGATAGTTATAACAACAAGAACGCAAAACCCCGAAATGCCAAGGATTATCCAGAAGGCATGCGGATGTCCTTGAATCGGGAGAGGAACATTCATAGAAAAAATAGATACCACCATCGTTGGAACCATCAGCAAAATTGTGATAATATTCAATACTTTTATCAGGATATTCAAGTTATTGCTGACTATTGATGCCCGCGCATCCATAAGACTTGCAAGAATCTCCGAATAATTCTGTGCCTGTTCATAGCACTGGTTATTTTCAATTGTGATATCATCAAGTAACTCTAATAAATCCTGGTTCAATTCAAATTTTGTAGCATTATGTCTTATTTTTTCAATTAATGCACTGTTTGAGTGAATTGCATCAAGATAATAAACCAGACTTTTTTCCAGGGAAAACATGCTGATTAAATAGCGATTTTCCATAGACCGATTTATTTTTTGTTCCAGTTCATCGGTGATCATATTGATGACCTTCAAATGGTCAACAAAGTGATGGATTGAGCGATAGACCATTTTCAACAACAATTCATTCAGTGATGAAACATTCAGGAATAGTTTGCCATCAAATAGGGTAATTTCTTCAGAAGCGACAATAATCATCAAATCTTTGAAAAAGAAGACGCCGACCGTGGGGACTTTAAAGAGTAATTGGTCTCTGGCTTCGTATTTTTTTGGTCTTTTCAAAATTATTGCGATGTGCTCAGGTTCAAATTCAAGGCGGGCAAGTTCATTTTGGTCGAGCGCCGATTGCAAAGTATGTTCATCTATTTTGAATTTTTCGACCAGCAACTTCTTTTCATCTTCGCCAGGATTTATGTAATAAACGATATGTGCAGTTGCCCTGTCAGTCTCTACAATCTTATTGTTGACGATCTCAAAACGCTTAATCAAAGTTATGCTCTAAGGACTCTTCTACCGATGATCCGGTATCTGCCAGATAGGATAAGATTGATTGCCTCAGTGTAAATTCTGTGTTCTTCTTTTAAAATTCTTTCCGCAAGAGTCTCCGGCGTGTCGTCATCAAGGATCGGAACAACTGCCTGGGTAATAATCGGACCCCCATCAACCGTATCGTCAACAAAGTGCACCGTACATCCAGAGAACTTCACACCCCATTCAAGGGCTTTTTTTTGCACTTCAAGACCAGGAAAAGCCGGCAACAATGATGGATGAATATTCAGGATTCTTCCGGCAAAGGCGGTGAGCAATGGTTGTTTGATTATACGCATGAATCCAGCAAGGCAGACAAGTGCTACATTGTGCTCCTTCAAAACTCGCACATAATTTTCTTCGTATTCGGGCAAGAGCCAGGTTTTCTTTGGTCCGGGGTCAAGCCACAGTGCCTTAACATTATGAACTTTGGCAATTTCAAGTGCCTTTGCATTCGGATTATCACTGATTACAACTGCCAGATGCGCATGGCAGGTTCCATTCTCAATATTCTTTATAATCGCTTCAAGATTTGACCCACGGCCCGAAGCAAGAACTGCGATATTGTTATTCATAGTCAATTCTATTCACTACAATGAGAAAGTCAAGAACTACGAACCCAGGAGATATTCTCCAGGATCTATGTCATATTTTTGAGGGTAGACTGCTTTCACAATGTTGATTCTTTCGTTCATACTCAGGTCGATTATTGAGCCGTTAATCTTTTCTTGTTTATCATTTACCACAATTTTGACGATTGGTCGGTTAATATGTGCGGGATTCTGGCGTAGAACAATCGCAACTTCGCCACTACTCAGTTCTAAACAGCTACTCACCGGGTATAATCCAAGCATCTGCACAAAGACCTTGGTTAATATTGGATCAAAATAAATGTTCACATTTGATAACAATACACGAATTGCTACTGATGGTAAATATGGCAGTTTCTGATAAGGCCGGGAAGTTGTCATTGCATCAAAGGCATCACAAATACGCACAATACGTGCATACAGGGTTGGTTGACTCTTTTGGTCCAATCTCTCGGGATAACCAGTTCCATTGTGATTCCAGTGGTGTTGATATGCCGCAAGAAGTGAAGCAAACGAAATCTCATCAAGACCACGGGTCTTTATTATTTCAGTCACACCGAACAGAGAATGTTGTTTCATTAACTCCCATTCTTCTTTTGTCAGTGTTCCATTCTTATCAATAAGCTGTTTGGATATTGCAACTTTACCAATGTCATGTAGCAATCCGGCAGTGCCAAGTTTTACAAGGCTTTTTCTCTCCAAATCAAGACGCTGTCCTAATGCCAGCGAAAGAACGCCAACATTGAGGGAATGATTATAGGTATATTCATCAAAATTCTTAATAGTGGTGAGTGCAATTATCCCGAACTCATCTTGCGAAAGGCTGTCAATCAGAGTATAGATCACTCTCCTGAAACTCCGGGTATCAACGGGTTGTCGATTCCAGAGATTATGGATAAGATTCTTTGTTACCTTTAGTGCCTTGAAATAGGTTTTCTTGACCTGTTCGCCATCTTTTAAGAACTCCGGTACCAGTTCTTCTTGCTCAGTCAAGAAATCAATCTGAATAGAACCAAACCTGCCCTGGTTAAATTCTTTGATGAATGTCTCCCGGTCGTGTTTGAAGAGCAAACAGAATTGGATGAGCTCAGGTGCTTTCAAACCAGACAGGAAGGTAATGGACTTTATCCAGAGTTTTTTCATATTATCTTCAATGAACTGGAGACTTGCATAACCCTCAATCTCAAAGCGCATACGCACCTTGTTGAAAAAAATGTAATCACGATAGCGAAGGATTTCAATTTGATTACCTGATTGAAAAAAATTGTTGAGATTGGTGAGACATTTGTTAACAAGATTCAGTACCACATCATTTCTGATGTCATAGACAAATATCGCTTTTATCAGCGCATAAAGGCTTGTGACAATATCTTTACTTGGATTGTGCATACTCATACCTCTTTTGAATCTTTACCAAGCTGTCGCAGGGCATTCTCACATACTGCGCGTATGTCTTCATTCTTTCTCCGGGTTCCTTTTTGCAAAATCTCAATGGCGTTTTCGGCACCGAGCCTTGCCAGAGCCTGTGCCGCAAGTTGTCTCTTTATCAGGTATTTTTGCCTTCCCCATAGCACCCATTTGTAAAGAATCTGTTCAAGATGTTTTGTTGTTCGGCTATTACGATTGGCAATCAAACAATCAAAAAAAGCTCTTTGTTCGTTGTAATTCAAACGCAGAAATTTACGATTCCTTATTGTGTTGATCAGCCTCTGGTATATCGGAGGGTAATTCAACCGTTCCAGTGCACGGAGAACTCTGATGCGTACTTCTGTCTCAGGATCATCCAGAAATTGAACCACTGTTTTTGGCTCGTCCAACTCGCTAAACGCCTCAACCAGAGCCATTCGCACCGTTGCTGATGGGTGCAACTGGAGATTTCTAAGATGGGCAACGGCACTGCGGTTTTTCACTAAACCAATGATTCTGATCGCACTGCTCAGGATTCTCAGATCTCGCTCTTGAAGAAATCCAAACACTGGGTTGGGATCACCCTGGCAGATATATGCCAGGCGATCAAGCAGGATTTTCAAACGTTCTTGATTCTGGACATTCTTCAGGATACGAACGAAATGCGGTACAGACCTCTTTGCAAAGAAGCCGATGAGGGCAACAAAATCGTTGAAAGATTGGTCATCAAGTAGGTCAGGCAACCCGGCAAATCCTGTGATCATTGTTTCGCTTTCAACTCTTGAGATCAGGTTGATATCTGCATAGTTCCACAATTGGTTAACGATCATACAGGCGTTACTGAAATCGTTGTTATTGATGCATAACTCCAAGATTTCTGCGAGCGACTCTGTAACTTCTGCGGATTGGATTTTTTTAAGCACCTCTATTAGGGTTGAAACGACCATCCCGAGCGAAATTTGATTCTCGTTTTCCGCAATGGCGGTTTTAAGCCTGTTCAATTCCTCAGCTGTAATGTCTGCAGAAATCCTGTCTGTAAACTCGATGTTTTCTTTGGCTAAAATTCCCTTTACTGCATCATCGTAGTTGACTTCCAATTTGGGCATTTGCGGTAAAGCATAGAAAAGTTTCTCATCTTCCTCTTCATCAACAACATAGAAGTCAATATGGGTAAAGTCGCATTCCCATAGGTTCAGTGCGATATCCTGATCACGGTCTGTACGACTCACAATCTCAAGAAAGATTAAGATCTCATCAGCTGTAACACCGTCGAGAAATCTAATTTCTCTGATCCCATCGCGAAACAACCTGAAAGCGATACTAATATCTTTTTCGGTTTCTTCATAAACTACAATATTTTCATAACGGATGGAATATCTTTCAATCTGTAGCGTTAGTTTATAATTGCTTTTCAGGTAGAGCATGAGATTCTGGTAGAATTGATTGAAGAAGTTCTTGAAAGTTGGATGTGTTGATTGATAAATCTGGGCTGCTTTGATGCTTTTTGCAAATTCTGTCGTAAGTTCCTCAACTCTCACTGCCATCGCATATAGTATAATTAACCAACTATTTTTGTCAATGATTTTGCTATTGCACCAGAAAGACCGTATGGTTATTAGCTGTTCGTTGAGTCAATTCCACCTCGTGGTTTCTTGACTTTTCAAATGTTTTGTGTATAATAACCTGGTCATGAAAAACTACTACGATATCGTTGTGGTTGGAGGTGGGCCAGTTGGTTCTTACACTGCGAGAAGGCTGGCGAAGAATGGTTTCAGCGTCTGTGTTCTTGAACAGAAGAATGTGATTGGCAAGGGGGTTGTGTGCACGGGTATTGTCAGCAAGGAGTCGTTTGAGCACTATGAACTGCCTCAAGAGTCTATTCGAAGTCAGATAAGGTCATTCGTTTTTGTTTCGTCAGCAGGGCAGACATTGAAATACACTCATCCTGATACTATTGCCTATGTCGTTGACCGAGAAATATTTGACCACAAAATGGCAGAAAATGCCCGGGCTGCGGGCGTAGAATACTGCCTCGGCTCGTATGTGAAAAGTATTGAAAAAGGCAGCAACCTATACAAAATTGCCAGTGATGGTAGGCACTGGCTATCAAAAGCAGTGATTATTGCAACAGGTGTCAACTATCAGTTACAAAGGAAACTTGGTTTTGGTAGCCCGGCGCGATTCCTTTATGGTTCGCAGATAGAACTGCCGGTCAAGGTAGCTGACAGAATCATAGAGGTTCATATCAGCCGACGTTATATTCCTGGTTCTTTTGCCTGGGTTGTGCCAGTGGGTAGCGGAAAAACGCGTGTTGGTATGATAATAGAAAAAAAGGGCAAAGAATTTCTCAAAAGATTTATCAGTCAGAGATTGAAACATCTTGGTGTTAGAGATTTTGATCAGAAGATTGAAGCTAAACCTATTGCCTACGGTACAATTAAAAAGAGTATAGCTGGTAAAATCCTGGTAATCGGCGAGGCAGCGGGACAGGTCAAGACAACCACGGGTGGTGGAATTTTTATGGGTTTGCTGTGTTCCGATATTGCGGTCGAAAAACTTACTGAGGGACTGAAGAGAGGAAAGAGCATACTTGATTACGAGGTTACCTGGCGTACTGCGCTATCAGGAGAATTGGAGTTGGGCAAGAGAGTTCGCACGCTGGCATCAGGATTGAATGATCACGCGATCGAACGGTTGTTCACCTTTGTCAAATACAATCGGTTTTGGGTCAGTTTGCTTGTCCCAAAAATCAACTTTGATTTTCATTCAGACCTTTTTTACTACTGTCTGAAGGGCTTCTCTTTTTTGCTCAAACACCCTTGACACGCACAGCTTTTTACATATAATCATACACTATGAAGAAATTAGCCAAAGATTGTGATTTTATAGCGCGCATCAGTGAAATCAGTCAGCAGAATATTGCTGATTGTTACCAGTGTGGACGATGTACCGCAGGCTGTCCATTCGCTGAATTCATGGATGAGCCGCCCAATCGTATAATTCGTTATATTCAGCTCGGTCAGAAGGACGAAATTCTCAAGGCGCAGAGTCCCTGGTTCTGTGCCGCCTGTTTGGTTTGCGAAACCCGATGCCCGCGCGGTGTTGATATACCCCGTATCATGGAAGCGGTGCGCACCATCCATCTGCGTGCAAAAGAACAGCTTATTGATATTGATAAGATTGATAAAGAGATACTTGAGGATGCTCACCCCCTCGCAATTATGAGCGCCCTGTACAAATATTCCTACTGATTATGGTACTATCATATTATCCAGGATGCGATCTATACACAAAAGCGAAGGTTCTGAATGAATCAATAAAAGTATCATTCAAAACCGCGGGGATTGAATTGAAAGAACTCCCAAACTGGTATTGTTGTGGTACGACTTTTACTCTTGCCCGCGACAACAAGATGTCACTAATTGCCCCACTGCGTGTTCTGGCGAAGGCACAGCAAGAAAATGGTGAGCTTTTGGTTCCCTGTTCAATATGCTATAATACTTTAAAGCGCGCTAACTATATATTCAGAACTGACCCTGAGACACTGAAGATAATAAATGAGCATCTTGGTGAATCATACGATAGCAAAGGCAAGATACTGCATCCTTTTGAATTCATCAGGGAACACCAGGATGAATTCAAAAGAAATGTGAAAAGGGATCTTGCAGGTATGAAACTCGCATGTTATTACGGATGTTATCTGCTACGTCCAAAGGATGAATTGGAATTTGACGATCCTGAATCTCCGACGGTTATGGAAAGTTTTGTCAGTCTGATGGGTGCCACACCTATCAGTTTCTCAATGAAGGTTGAATGCTGTGGTTCCTATCTAATCATCAATTCTCCGGAAGCGGCATTGGAGGCATCTTACAAAATCCTGAAAAATGCCAAGGAGAATGGTGCTGAGGCGTTAATAACCTCATGCCCGCTATGCCATTATAACCTCGATAATTTTCAGGCAAAGATTTCGTCAATGCATCCTGAACACAAACCGATACCGGTTTTTTATTTCAGTCAAATTATGGCGATTGCCTTTGAGCTACCCGTGCAAACCTGGGGACTTGAATACAACAAGGTTTCGCCTACGAACCTATTGAAGGGACATAAGCTGCTATGAGAAATTACGAAGCAATGTTCATTTTTAATCCCAGCCTTAAGGAAGAGCAATTGGATAAAGAGACCGCCGGCGTGGAAAAAATCATAAGGACAAGCGGTGCACAGGCGGTAAAATATGAAAATATGGGCAAGAAATTTCTTGCCTATTCCATTGCCAAACAAAAAGAAGGTATTTACGTTAACTACGAATTCACGATACAGCCCGGGAAGATAGCGGAAATAAAGGATAAACTGAAACATCGTGATCACATATTGAGATTTATGATTATCTCAAAGGAGAAAGAAAGATGAGTCAGTTACGTCTTGGTTATCTTAATTCGGTCTATCTTATGGGACGTCTTGTTGCGGACCCAGAGTTGCGCTATACCCAGAAAGGTGCACCGGTATGTTCTTTTCGGATTGCAACGACACGACGTTTCAAAAACCGTGAGTCGGGTGAAACTCAGGAAGAAACACTGTTTGTAACGATTGTTGCCTGGAGACGTCAGGCAGAGCTGGTGAACGAATTTCTCAAGAAAGGGAGTGCGGTTCTAATTGAAGGAAGATTGAGATCAAGACAATGGGAAACCGAGAATAAGGAAAAGCGCTCAACTATCGAAGTTATCGCACATAGAATACAGTTTCTTGATATACCCGAACAGAGTGAATCAAGCGGTGGCAGCAACTCAGTGGATCTGGAAAGTGAGACGAAGGAAGAAGACAATATGGACACGCCCTTCTGACAGGAAAGGAGAAGAAAGTGGCAAGAAAGTGTCGACTGTGTGAAAGTAAGTTGAAACTACTTGATTACAAGGATATTGCATTGTTGAAAGGTTTTGTTAATGAGCGCGGCAAAATACTGCCGGCAAGGCTGACTGGCTTGTGTACCTTACACCAAAGAAAACTTGCTCAGGCAATAAAACGTGCCCGCGAGATTGCACTGTTACCATACGAAATGAAGTAATATGAAAGTCATACTAACAAAAGATATTGTGAAACTCGGAAAAAGGGGTGAAGTTGTTGAGGTGAGGGATGGATACGCAAGAAATTTTCTCATCCCAAACAAGATGGCGATATTGGGTACAAAGGCAAATATTGAGGGACTTGAGAAGACCAAAAAACACTTTTCCCAGGGGGTTGAAAGAATTAGAAAGCAGAGTGAACAGCTTGCGGAAAAACTTAATAGCATCAACCTTAAGACAAAGATCAAGGTGGGCATTGATGGTAAATCGTTTGGTAGTATCAATCCACAGAATATTGCGGAATTACTGAAGAAAGAGAATATTGAAATCGATAAGAAGCAGATTATTCTGGCTGACCCCATCAGGCATCCTGGCATCTACGATATTACAGTACGTCTTCCGCAGCAGGTATCTGCGGTCTTCAAACTGGTTGTTGTTGAGGAGGAATAGAAATCTTAGAGGTTCTTGTCAGCGGCGTGATTGAAGACCAGCAGTTCCATAATTATGTGGTTTTGCTCAAAGAAAAATTCGGCGAACGTACCTTGCCCATATGGATAGGGGATAATGAAGCGATGGCAATTGCAATGTCTCTTGAAGGTATCAAACCTACCAGACCGCTTACCCATGATCTAATTAAGATACTGCTCGATGCATTGGAAAGCAAGGTTCAGAAGATTGTAATCAATGATTTGAAAAACGAAACCTATTTTGCGCGTATTTATGTTGAAGCTGATGGTAAGTTGTTTTATATTGATGCGCGGCCTTCTGATTCTATCGCCATCGCACTGCGCTCTGATGCGACAATCTTTGTTGAAGACTGTATAATGGACAAAAACGGGCTTGTCTTCAAGGGTGATAGTGTAGAAGAAGAACTCAAGAATAAGTTACGCGGCACAAAACCGGAGGATTTTGGCAAGTTTCAAATCAGGTAGTTGATTTGTTCCCCACTTTTGACGAATGGAGAAAAAAATATGTGAGGTAAAGAAGAACTGGGAAGAGTTTGCAGAAAAAGATCCTCTGTGGTCAATTTTACCCCTCCCGGATAAGAAAAACAACCGCTGGAAGAAAGAAGAACTCTTCGAAACAGGTCGAAAAGAAATCGAGCTGGTAATGGAATATGTGGATAGTTTGAATCGTAAGTTCGTTCGCGGTCGTGCACTTGATTTTGGTTGTGGCGTTGGACGGCTCACCCAGGCGTTATGTGATTATTTTGATCACTGCGTGGGCGTTGACATCTCCCTTCAAATGCTACGACTCGCTGAACAATACAACAGCAAGAGAGAACATTGCCAGTATGTTTTGAATTGTGCTGCTGATCTTGCAATTTTCAAAGATGACACCTTTGATTTCATCTACTCCAACATTGTTTTCCAGCATTTACCACCGGAACTTACCTTGGGATATATCAAAGAATTTATTAGAATTCTAAAAAAAGGTGGGATCATCGTTTTTCAAATAACCACTGGCATCACTGGTTTCAGAAACAGGTTGAGAAGATTCCTGAATCAGATCATACCACTTGGTTTACGTCGCTTATACAAAAAATTGAGATACCAGACCTGGGCAATCAAAGATATGTATATTATTAAAGAAGATGTCCTCAATGATTTCATAACATCGAACAGAGGTTATATTATTGATATTGTTGATGATGATTCTTCTATGCCAAGGTACAGAGGGAAAAGATACTGTATAACGAAGCGGTAAGAAGATGTTTCCTCGCAATATGACCAGAGTCCTGTGATGATACCGGTCATGAGGACATAAGAATAATTCAGCCAAATTTTATATTGACTAATAGAAAAAAATAATTATAATGGCATATGATTATTGACCCGATTGATCTGCGAATATTGAGAAGTCTTGAGGCTCAGGGTTATGTTCCAATGATTGAAATCATTAACAAATTCCACATTACGCGTGATGAAATATGCCTGCGTATACAGAATTTTGAGGAACAAGGGCTGTTGGCTTCTTATAGAATAAAACTTTTTATTCCGGCAGTCGCCGGCGGAAAGTGGTACCGTGGTTGCGCTTTTGTGGATGCCGATCTGGAACCGGACATAAAGAATATCTACCCCCTTATTGAAGAGGTAGTTGTTAATACAACTATTCCGCCGGGCGTCATGCCCTCCTATGTTTACCTATTCTACACCCGTGACTTGAAACACAGTTATCGTCTGATGAACAAGACTTTCGGTGTGAAATATTTGGAGCTTTATAAGATTGCAGAATACAATTTCTCGGTGCCCCGGGAACTGGCGAAAGAAGAGTGGCGGTTGATTTTTGAGCTGATTAGAACCAGGCTTGACTTCACCCGCATATATGAAATTCTGGAAAGTCCGAAATCTGACGACGATATTCGGCTTGCCCGACTTATGCTAAGTCGCAAAAACCCGCGCGGTATATTTTCAATCTTCCCTAATATTAACTGGAATATTGCTAAAAATTTCGCCCATATACATCTTGCCGTTACCACGAAGATGAGACCCACTGAGCTCAAAAAATTCTTGAAAAACAATGGTATTGCCGCGGATATCTACAGTAAATTCAAGAAGAAGTACATCCAATTGGAATTTGACCTTTGGGGCTTCCATGACATGCTCAGGGTTTTTAATCAATTGCGAAAAGAAAGGCGCATCATTATTCAAGGGGTTTCGGTCGCTCACCATAACGAAATCTGCGATGATTGGATTAGAAACCTCGTTAAGGAAAAAGCACACTGAGCTTATGAAGAAGATTCTTCTGCTTACAGTTTTGCTTTCACTCATCCTACCATGCTTAAAGTGTGGTAACAACAAGAAAGAATCGGTGATAGAAACGACACCGGTTATTACCGAAACAAAACGAGTATTAAAGAGGAATGAGAATCTTGCACCGGCGATCAGGAATATCCTGGCGGACCACAAGATTACGGATTCAATACTCAATGTTTTGAAGATTTTTGATTTCCCTTTCCGGAAATGTCTTCCTGGTGATTCGTTGATTTTGGTCAAAGAAAATAGCAGGTTCAGAAGATTTATCTATTTCCAGAATCCAACGTTGGTTTACCAGGTTACAAACGAAGGTAATTGTTTGGCAGTTTCAATGAAATACCCATACATTGACAGAATTACAACGGTGTTGAGAGGGTGCATAAATTCAACCCTCTATGAATCTATGCTGAAAAGGGGCGAAACACCAATGCTGGTCTACAAATTCGCCGACATTTTTGCCTGGGAAATTGATTTTACCACAGAAACCCAAAATGGAGATTCATTTGTCGTAATCTTTGATAAAGTATTCTGTGATTCCCAATTTCTTGATTATGCAAATATTGTTGCGGTGCGCTACAAAGGTAATGTTGGAGACTTTCATGGCATTTATTTCAATGATCCTACAAACTATGATGACTACTACAATCTAAAGGGTGAATCTTTAAGAAAGGCACTGTTAAAATCGCCGCTGCGATACAGTTCAATAAGCTCGTATTTTTCCAAAAGTCGGTATCATCCAATCTTAAAAGTCTGGCGGCCCCATCATGGTCTTGATTACTCAGCACCAAGAGGTACGCCTGTTTCTTCAATAGGCGATGGAGTTGTCACATTTAAAGGTTGGAAAGGTGGTTATGGCAATCTGCTTGAAATAAGACATAAGAATAATTTCAAGACGAGATATGGACATCTATCGCGATTTGCCAAAGGTATGTATCAGGGTAAACATGTCAAGATGGGTGAATTGATTGGTTATGTTGGTTCTACAGGTTTGTCAACAGGTCCGCACCTGCATTTTGAACTGCACAAAAACGGAGTGCCCATAAATCCACTTACCGTGAAACTGCCCCGGGCTCCATCAGTGAAAAAAGAGTATTTGGCACAATTCGCACAGGTGCGTGATTCGCTAATCCAAATCATTAATGATAACCCAGTGGATGTTCCATAATTCCAAAAACCTTATTTGGAACTATGTAGGAGGTTGAATGCCAATACATTTAAGGGCACAGCAAGGCGATTACGCCGATACCGTCCTTGTCGTGGGCGATCCTGGACGGTCTGAATTGATTGCAACAAGGTTTTCCGATTCAAGAATGGTCAATAATAACCGGGGTCTACTTGGGTTCACTGGTTTCTATAAGGAAAGAAGAATCTCTGTGCAGACGACGGGCATGGGCTGTCCTTCTGCAGCGATCGTTGTTGAGGAATTGATACAGCTTGAGGTGAAACGAATCATTCGTATAGGTACATGTGGCGGTATAGCCCGACACATTAATGCCCTGGATATGATCGGTGCTATGACCTCGGCCGCATATGACGGTACGACCGACTATTACCTGAATGGTGAGCCGGTTGCTCCTTATGCTACTTTTAAGATCCTCAAGAATGCTGATGATATTGCCCAAAAAATGGGTATTAAATTGCAGATTGGCGGTATTGCAAGTGTTGATGTATTCTATAGTCCTGATCCAGAATATGTCCCCAAATTACAGAAAAAAGGTATCCTTGCCGTGGAAATGGAAACAAGTTTGATATACTATCTTGCCAATCGCAGTAATCTCGAGGCTGCGTCTTTTCTGCTTGTTTCAGATGTTGTGGGCAGAGGCAAAGAGTTCACTAAGTTCGTGACCGATGAAGAATTGAAACTCGGTATGGATAGATTGGTTTCTGTTGTTCTTGAAACCTTTTGCACACTTGATTGATTTTCTTTGCTGTTGTAGTATGATTGTTGAAATGAATTTTATTTTTGCCTGATAGGAGGAAGAAATGGGGAAGTGGCGCTGCGCAGTTTGCGGATATACTTACAATCCTGAGATCGGTGATCCAGAGAATGGGATCTTGGCTGGTGTGATGTTTGAAGAGCTCCCCGAATACTGGGGTTGTCCAGATTGTGGTGCAGAAAAAGAACTTTTTGAACCGTGCAGTGAAGATGATGAATCCTCTTACTATTAGTCCGAGGCTTCAATGAGGAAAAGTGTAAATCTGCTTCTGCTGATTGTCTGGATTGTAATTATCTTCATGCTCACTGGTTTTCCTGCACTTGAATCACCTAAAATCAAGGAGCTTCCTGTTGACAAATTCTATCATTTTATACTGTTCTTTGTCTACGGTTTTCTCGCATTGAGAACCATGAACATATTGGCATATTTTATATCAGGTGGGCTTGTGATTATTGGGGCTGAGGTCCAACAGCTTTTTATTCCGGGCAGGGATTTTGAGTATTTTGATATAGTAGCAGGTGGTGCGGGGCTTGTTGCGATATATCTGGTCAGTACTGCAAAGAAAATCAGGAAAGTATGATGTATCAAAGACCTAAGGGTACTCGGGATATCTGGGGTAGGGAACTGGAAAGGATTGAAAGAATCAATCAACAAGCAAGGGATTTTTTCAGGTTGAACGGTTTTAACGAGATAAGAACTCCAACTTTTGAATCGGTTGAACTCTTTGTTCGTTCTATTGGTGAACATACGGATATCGTGGAAAAAGAAATGTATACATTCGAGCATGATGAGAAACTATTTGTGCTCAGACCTGAGGGCACAGCTGCTGTGCTACGTGCAGTAATGGAAAACAGAATCAGTCAGCCTTCAAGACTTTTCTACATAGGTAATATGTTTCGTAAAGAAAAACCGCAAAAAGGTAGATATCGTGAATTTCTTCAGATTGGTGTTGAGTTGATTGGTGAATCTGCACCATTCTATGATGCTGAACTCATTAATCTGGCGGGATCTTTTTTGAAATCAGTTTGCGTAGAAGAGTTTCTCATTGAGGTAAATTCAATAGGTTGTCCCATTTGTCGTAAAACATACAAACAGGTGTTGTCAGATTTTCTCACACCCCGGGCGAATGACCTCTGTCCTGATTGCCAGCGAAGATTTGGGAAGAATTTTTTGAGGATATTTGATTGTAAGAATCCGGCATGTCAGGAAAGCTACATTTCCGCTCCCAAGATAACAGACCACCTGTGTTCGGACTGCAGCAGTCATTACAAGAAGACAAAAGATTTTCTGCATCATTTAAATATTGATTATCGTGAGAATAAACAACTTGTGCGTGGTCTTGATTACTACACCCAGACAGTTTTTGAATTTAAAATGAAAGGTCTCGGTGCTCAGGATACAATCATTGCCGGTGGTAGATACGATCTGTTAATGACAGAACTGGGCGGTACTGATACGCCGTGTATTGGTTGGGCAATGGGTGTTGAGAGAATGCTTCTTGCACTTGGAGAGAATCAGCCAGAAATTGAGAAACACAAGTCTTTCTTCATAGCAGTAATGGGTGAAGATTTGTTTGGTGAGATTGTTAGTCTGAGAGGCGTCATTCTGGAAAGAGGGGGTGTTTGTATTGTGGGCAATCCTCTTGATAAAATCAAGGCGCAGCTAAAGGATGCAAATCATTACCAGGTTGATTATGTCATCATTTATGGCACAAATGAGGCAGAGAAGCATGTCTACACAATAAAGAATATGCAGACCGGTGAGCAAAAAGAAGTCAGCAAGTCTGAAATAATGGATTTTTTCAAAAATTGTTAGAAAATAATTAGAAAAAAAAAGGGGCACTAATAACAAGTGCCCCTTTTTGTTTTTGTGTTGATTTGTATTATTTTATGACAACAAGCTTGTTGAATTCACTTGTGTCATCAGTCTTCAATTCCACAAAATAGACACCATTGGACAGGTTGAGTTTGTGATTGACTGCGGTTTCACCAGCGGGTAATCGTGAGTTCAAGACTGTTTCCACGAGTCTACCGCTCAGGTCGTATATCTCGACCTTTACCAGTTTCTGAGAGTTCAGAGTTATCTTTATGTTCAGAAGGTTGTTTGTGATAGTATTACAGGCAAAACTTTCTCTTGTTGCCGTGGGGCTTGTGGTTTCTTCAATGCCGACTGGTGATACGCCACCAGTGATAGCATAGGCAAAACCCATGGGTGCATTGGGAACATTCTGACCGGCAATGGTTAGACGCCAGGTTCCAGTTGTCGGACTGTTTATTCTGAAACACTCCTCAACATTGCGGTCATCCCAAGTGCTCGGGTTTGCCTGTGACTGACCACCAGAATAGATATTGCCCCGGTAATATGTGCCACCAGGCGCAGTCAGGGTAACATGCAGGTTATTCACAAGTGTCGGATTTGCACCCGAAGCCGCAGCAGTATCAGTCCAGGCAACCGCAATCCTTAATGGAATCGTTGATGAGGTTACCGCAAATGAATCTATCTTTGATTGACCGGTGCCCACACCAACAGTATCATCTTTTATTATGAGCCTTCTTGTATCACCGGTGAAATAAAGGACACTATCCAGGTCTATCCTGCCCCAGCCAATATCATAACTTGGAATTACATACGAACCAATATTCGGGTCACAGGAAACCATTGCCATTGCCCGTAAAAGGGCCGCGCTCTGATACTTGATTGAATCAGCAGAATTTGCTGCTCCGGACGGATAATATCCCGCAAGCAAATACTGTCTGATTAGACCAATAGAGCCGTTTGCTGCAGGTGTTGCCATGCTCGTTCCGGACATTGACCAGTATGAACTTGTTGTGCCGCCCCGGGCAGAATAAATAACATCACCCGGCGCCATGATGTTTGGTTTTATCCGGCTATCCTGGGTTGGACCCCGGCTTGAAAATGAGGCAATGGCATTTGAAGAGGTGCCATTTTGTGTTGCACCAACGGTAAGGACATTCTTTGCAATGCCCGGATTGCGAATCCTTGTTGCTGAATATTCGTTTCCTGCTGCGTAGAGGTTCAAGAATTCAGGATGGGCATAGATATAGGCATCAGTGGTTGCATCCTGGGTAAGATATGTGCCGCTGGAATTGCTCCAACCCCAGGAACCAGAATGCTGAAGGATATTATAACCGAGTCCTCTGCCAAGGTAGATCGTATCATACATTGGTGTTAAGTTTGTGGAAACAACCAGACCGCCTGAGGAATTTCCAATATCACAGAAATAGATTTTCGCCTGTTTTGCCATACCGTCATAAGCACTCGTTCCCAGTAATGTATCATTGCCTGCAACCGTGCCATTGACATGCGTGCCGTGCCAGTAAGCAGCACTAACATCTCCAAATGCTGCACCTGAATAGACTTTATAGCCGACGACCTTGCGGTGATTCGGAAATACGCCGGGTGCAGTAATCGGGTATGCTGCGTCATAGAACGCATTATGTGCAGTATGAATCCCCGAATCACTTGAACTGAGTACAACTCCTGCGCCCAGCACGCCTGAGAACCATATCCTTCTTGCACCAGGGTCCGGAGGCACTGAACTACGCCAGCCCGTCTGGGTGACCCATTGGCAGTTGTTATTGCACATTGTTGGTTCGGTCCATAACTGAATCCAATGGACGCCGGTAATCTGAGCAATTTCATGGATCCTGTTCAGATCAACATATGCATCAATGGTCTTGCACAGCTTGTGGTCTATTACCTCCAGCACATCAAAACCAAGTGATTGTATTAGCTGGCTTACCTGTGCTGGATTCTCATTGGGAAATAGTTGAATCGTGACCCGTGCATTACCTTCCTGGTTCATGAGTTCTGACTGAACCTTGTAGGCAGGCTGGAATATGCCTGTCCATTGCACAAACGGTTTTAGGTTGACAAGATCCATCTGTTCGTTTGTCGCATAGACTATCAGGGCATATTTGGGAATGTATCCTACAACATCAATGCCGAGTTCTTTTAGCTGTTGAATGTATTCAGCGTAGACAGGGCCATGAACCTGGATAAGAAAATACCCGGCATTTTCATAGGCTGCAACTCTTAAGTCTGCCGGCAATGATGGTTCGCCTGAGCGCGTGTCAAAGACAATACCATTGGAGAAGGAGATGATTGTGGGATTTTCATCAGGAGCAGGAGTGCACGGTACAATCGTGCCTTGCGCATGGATATCGACTGCGTAGACCATCGCAGTCACTAATAATAGAGTCAAAAACCTCATTGAACCTCCTTTCAAGAGTATGACTCTCTCACTAAAGTATATAAAAAATCTCCAGGGTGTCAAGAGCAGCGTTATCTCTGGTCTTTTGGGTTTCTTTAGTCTTTTTTTGTCAGTTTGGCATTTGTGATTTTGAATTTGTTTGTGATTTGGGATTTATTTAGTAGTCAGCGCTTTGAATTTAGGATTCATTATGTCATTCCTGCGAAAGCAGGAATCCAATTCCAGATTATTCTTAGAATTCGTGATTTGGTGCTTGTGATTTTGGGTTCAATACTGTAGTTTGTCGGACCTGACAATTTTTCTTGACAATTGTCAATTTATATGTATAATTAGCATATATGAGGGAATGTAAATTCTGTGGATACTCAAAAATCAATCAAGGAGATCTTTACTGTTCCAACTGTGGAGCAAGGTTTTCTTCTGCTGAAGTCGCGCAAATAGAAAGTGAGCATGTGAAACTATGGGGTGGTGAATCCCGAATTGCCACTTTGTTTTTTGTCAATTTCATTAATACTTCACGAGACAATGATAAACTTACCGTCCGCAAAAATGTCATCTACCTGGTGGAAGCAATGCAGGAAATAGAGAATATCATTGTGAAACATAGTGGGACAGCCAACAAAATTTTGCCGGATAACCGTATCCTCGCAGCGTTTGGAATTCCAATAACGCTCCGGGATGATGCTGAGCGCGCATTTGAGTGCATGCTCGCAATAAAAGACTACTCTCAAACCAAGATTGAGAAGAATGAATTTGGCGATTGGCGTATTTCAATGGGTATGAACAGGGGTTGGGTATTTTTCGGGTATGTTGTCCAGCAACTCTCTTATCTGACGATTATCGGTGATACCGTAAATGTTGCAGCGCGTATAACCCAAATATGTCCTGTTGACAACATATACTTAAGTCATTCTGCATATGATAGCATTGCCAATTATGTTGATGTTGAAGATGCTGGTGAGCGAGCAGTCAAAGGAAGGGCAGAGTCAGTCAGGATTCATAAGCTTTTGAGTGTGCGCAAAACAGCGAAGTCCGCCATTACATCAAAATTTCCATTGTTCGGCAGAGAGAAGGAATTTGAGAAGCTAATTAGCCTTGCTCAGGAGACGAAGAACAACCACCGGTTAAGGCTGTGTGCAATAACGGGTCAGATGGGTATTGGTAAGACCCGTTTGAAAGAAGAATTCAGGGAGCGTCTCATAAAAGATGGTTCATACAGGATATTGGAGAGCTATAGCGTTGGTGAAATCAATGCTCCTTACCATCCTTTTAGACAGCTTTTTCGTGAATACCTGAATTTGCAAGAGGCTGATGATCATAAGACGATATCAAACAAGATAGATGCGTATATTGCCAGCATCAATCTGACAGCGCAAGATGCACAGGGTATGAAATACCTCTTCACAACTGATTTGCGACGTGTCTGGGGTGAAACAATGTCAAAAATCCAGGAAGAGATTTTCTGTGCAGTAAAAAATCTTCTCAAGGCAATGTGCCGAAACGAACCACTGGTAATTATTTTTGAAGAATTCAATCGGGCAGATGGTGTCAGCAAAATGCTCGTTTCTTATCTCATAAATGAATTGTCCGAATTCCCAATTATGATACTGATGGTTAATCTTGTTGATGAATTTCAAGTTGGGAACAACCAACCTTTTGAGGTGATAAATCTGGGACCGCTTACTACAGAACATATTGGTCAGATTGTGAAATATATTCTTAACGAGGTGGATGAAAAGCTTGTTGAATTTGTTCATCGCATTTCGGGAGGCAATCCTTTGTTCACGATTGAAACTATCCGCAGCATTCAGAGAACGCAGTTGATAAAACAGAAGGATTCTGGGCAGTGGTATCTGGAAAAAGAAAAGAAACTTCCGTTTCTTGAGGACCTTTATGGTGTAGTTATGTCGGGTGTAGATTCATTGTCATCTACACACCGTTTGATAGTGGATTACGCATCAGTTATTGGGTATACCTTCACTCACCAGATTATCAGCAATCTACTGGCTAATGTGACCGATCTTCAAGGAAGGCTTGATTACCTGAGACAGGAAGATTATCTTATAAAATTCCGCGGCGGTAATGACCCAGTATATATTTTCCGACATAACCTGCTCAGAGATGCAGTGTACACAACATTGCCGATGAAGAAAAGGCGTGAAATACATAAGAGGGTTGGCGAGTTATATGAGAAAGTCTATGCAAACTGCCTTTTTGAGTATTATGAAAATCTTGGTCAGCAGTTTCTTTCTTGCGAAAAGTACGAAAAGGCAGCGCATTACTTCAAACTATCAGGTGATAGGGCCAAGACCTTTCTTTCAATTGACCCAGCGATGAATTACTATAATACGGTTCTGCGGATTGCAGATGAACATCCTGGTACTGTTGACTTTGATACCGTCAGTGACTGCCATTTGAATCTTTCTGATCTTTATGAGCTAAAAGGTGATATTCAAAGGATGAAGACGACCGCAGAAACAGGCCGAGAAAATGCCCGTAGACTGAACGCACTGAAGTGGGACCTGAACTTCGTGGAGAGACTTGCTACTGCTCATTTTCTCCTCAATGAGCATGCCAAGGCAGAAGAGCTGTATCTTGAGGCGATCCAGCGGTGTGATGAACAGATGCCTGAACTTCTTTCTGTTCTTTACACCGGTCTTGGTGTGACCTATCTGGCGAGGGGAGAGCCGGAAAAAAGTCTGCTTAACTATAATCTTGCCTGGGTAACTGCACATAGCAATAACCTGGTGCAGGGGGAATTACCCTGTCTATTAAATCTGTCCCGTATGCACAGGAATCTCGGTAACTTTGAGTTGAGTCTTGAATATCTTAATTATGCACTGAACGAATTGGTAAAAGACACTGAATTTCTTAATGTTGCCCAGGTTAAATATCTGATCGGTGAAATATACCTTGATTTGTGGAATTTGGATAAGGCGAACGAGTTTTTGAAGGCATCATTTGAGCTTACAGAGCAATTCGGTTTTGAGACTACAATTAAGTCGTCCCTGTATCTGGCATTGGTTAACGCAATCTTCAAGAAAGAGGAAGGAGTCCAGCGTCATCTTGAATATGTTGACAAAAGACTTTCTTTGCTTGTTCGCGAGGAACTGCTTGCAGAGATAAATATCAAAAAAGCCATGATTCTGCTAAGAATCGGGCAGAATGACCGGGCAAAAGAATTCACCAATAGTGCACTAAAACTTGCCCTTAAGTTAAATCACCGAGAATTTGAATTCGGCTGTTACATTTTGCTTGCCGAAATGGACAGGGAAAGAGCAGAAAGACATCTGGCAGAAGCACTTCAGATATCTGAGTATATCAAGTTTCCGCCACTCATCTTGCGAGCTTTGTACTCCCTAACAAACTATTATCTCGAAAATGATGATATCGAAAGGGCTCATTACTTTGGTCAGAAGGCATTATTCATATTTGATGACATCAAGACAAAACTACAGCCGGAAAATCGTGAATACTATATCAAACATCCTGAATACAGTAAGCTGCTGGAGATGTGAAAAATGAATTGCCCTGACTGCAAAAATACTATTCCGGAGGGCGTAAATTTCTGCTCCTATTGTGGCAAACTATTATCTTCGGAAAAGTTGTTACCCCTTGAAGAGCTCATGCTGGTTTTTCTACGCGCTGATCTCTCTGGCTTTACAGGCATAAGCGAGAAAATGTCAGCCGAAGATGTTATGAATTTTCTGAACATTCTCTTTGGTAATTTCTATGAGGTTATAGCAAAATACAAAGGTTTGCTCTATCAGGTTATAGGTGATGAAGTTGTCGGTATCTTTGGTCTTAGCAGGGAAAGCGGTTACGCACCGCATCTTTCGGTTATGGCTGCTGAGGAAATGTTAAGTAAACTGAAAGAGGCGAATAAATCATTTGCGTCAGAAAAAGAGTGTATGATAAAGATAGGTATGGAATTGGCATCGGCATCAATTTATAATATTCGCGGAAGTCTGAGAGATTCAATAATTGTCACTGATGGTTTTGCAAAAAGCCTTGTTTTGCAGAAGAACGCAGGAAACAATGTGATACTGGTTGGCGATTCCCTTTATCAGGCAACGCGCGCTTTTTTCGCTTACGAGGAATTCGGCGAATTGATAGAAAATTTTATTACTCTACGGTCATATGTTTTGAAACTTAAATAACTATGGCTGACGAGCAGTACCTTGAAGTCAAATTAGAATTCATTAAACAACTCGGGCTGGGTATCAATATTTCAAGGATTTACCCCAAGGGTCATCCTTCTCTTGAGTCGGTCGTGCAACGGATAAAGATTCTGCTCAAAGAAATTCCCATTGAACAGGAATCGATCTCTATTGTTGTTGTGGAAGATGTTCTGATGATTGGCGAACAGCGCTTTGATTCAAAACTTTTACCCCTGATCAAAAGTCTCGTAGATCGTTTTGCCAAAATCAGTGTCAAGAGTATTACCTTTGATGTGAATGCGGCTGAAGATGAAATTCGCGCGTTTTTCCTGGCAATGGCAGCAACGCCTGCTGACATTGCTGACTATGGTGATATTGTCGCACTGGTTAGGGCAAAGGGGATCCTTGGAATAAAGGTAAATAAATTCCGCGTTGGTGTGGTCTCGTCTGATGTTGAAGAAGTTAAACAGTTGGACTGGGCGACATTTCTTGATTCGCTCATTATTTCACAGGCAACCGTTACTGATGAAGACCGCATAAGGCAATTACGAAGTTTTCTGTCGGGGATAGGTGTTGCTGACAACGATACTGCCGAGGTTCAAACGAAGAAAGTCGTCATTGGTCTGGAAAAAATTGCCGCACTGGTTGCCGACCAGTATGGTGAGGAGCGCTGGGATGAATATGCGGTTATTTTTTCAAGGATGCTTGCAGTTCTTTCCCCAAACATCAAGAAGAACATCGCGCGCTACAAGACCGAAAACAAGAAACTCGCTTTGCTTTTCAAAGGTCTGATTCCAACAATGGCGGACGAGGATATAATTGATATTGTTGCAACCCGTGCGAAAGATAAGACGCAGGATGCAGAAGATGATATTGTTGAAATTCTGAAGAGTATAACGGGTACGCGGTTGCCCGACATTCTTTCTGCAATAAGAGTAAATGTGCCTGACATCAATTTTGAAAAGATTGTTGCCCGTTTGATGAGTGAAATGAAGACGACGAAAGGCACAGATGTCGCAGATAAGATAATGGAAAAGAACCTGGAACAGCAGATGCGCAGTTACTTTCCGCAGTTGCGCGATTCTTCTCCGCAGGCAAGGACTGAAGCAATCACCAAACTTATGGATCTTTCAGCTAAGCTCTTTGATGCAAAGAGTTATGATCTTATTCGTTTGCTTGTCGACCGTTTTGATACAATGAGTGATACTGAAGAAGATCTTGGTATATTCAAGAAAATCATGGATGGCCTTAAGGAACTGTACATCAGATCACAGAAGTATGGTAGGGAAGAGATCGTCCAATTCGTTTCAAAAAAATTCAGCAGGCATCTGGTGCGAAAAGAAAAGGCATTACTGGGGAAGAAACACCTCGTAATCAGAGTAATCGCCGAATTAAAAGACCAGAATTACCTGCCTGAACTTGTATCATTGCTCTGGGACCAGGGTTCATTTACTGAGGCACGAGATGCGCTAACTGCTATGGCAGAATATTCCACACCAATGCTGATAAATACACTCAGAGATGCTGATGATCGGTCGGTCCGCATGAAAATCATCGATGTGTTAGTTCGTATGGGAGAGAAAGTTGTTCCTGAAGCAGTGCGTCTGCTTGATGCAAAAGAGTGGTTTGTCCGGCGCAATGGGATATTCATAATTGGTGAGGTCAGAAGTCAATCGGGTATCGAACATCTTGGTAAGTTGCTCAGAGATCAGGAAGAAAGAGTTCAGCTCGCAGCGATTGAGAGTTTGAATAAAATTGGCGGTGAACAGGCTCTTGAAATCATAAAACTCGGTTTGGAAAGCCAATTTCGTCCAGTCGTCATTGCTGCCATGCAGCGGTTACCAAAGGAAGCAATCGGAACCAGGATAGGTGAAGTCGCCAAATGGCTAAGGGAGCGCAAGTCTATTCCGGCTGAAAGAGAAGAACTATTTAGAAGATCAATAATTCAACTCCTCGGTGAAAAGGGCGATGATTCCGTTATTGAACAGCTACTCGCAGTTTTGGAAGAAAAGGCTCTGTTCAAGGGTGAACTATTACAGGTAACAAAAATTGCAGCATTGGAAGCGATTGCCCGGCTCGGAACCGAGAAGGCGAGAAATACGCTGCATAACCTGGCAAATCAAAAAGATCAGGTTATTGCAGCAAAGTGTCGCGAATTGCTGAAAAGTAACGAATGGCTTCATTAATAAATACAGCCAGCGTCCGGATTTGAACCGGAGACCTGCGGTTTACGAAACCGCTGCTCTGCCGACTGAGCTACGCTGGCAATTTCCCATTTTGATTATAACAAATCCCCGCGCAAAGTCAATATTGTACTGGCAACTTGTTCAGAACTTGGTGGAGCATTCCTGACTTGACGCTGAGTTTTTTTTGTTTATAATATTATTTGATGAAACATATTGATGAACGCCAGCAATTGAATCTGCTGGGGAAAATTGATCATATACTTGGTACTTCGTTTGACTTGAGCAAAGTTATTCGCATGATCTACAGAGAGATCAGTAAAGTGATGGATACAAGGAATTTCTATATCGCCACTTATAGTCCAAAACGCAAGCACATAACATTTGAAATCTATACAATTAATGGAAAGGAAATAACTCCCTTTTCACGACCTCTCTCCGGTGGTTTGACCGAATATGTAATAAGAACAAAGAAGCCATTGCTTATTAACAAAAACCTCAGAAAGTTTTGCCGAGGCCTGGGTATTGTACCGCATGGTAAAGATGCCTATAGCTGGCTTGGTGTGCCAATGATATACAAAGATAATGTTGAGGGTGTTATGGCAATTCAGGATTACAAAAGAGAGCATGCCTACGGCATCCATGATCAATTGTTTTTGACGAGCATTGCCACAAAAGCAGCGGTTGTCATTGCCAATACCCGACTCATTGATGAAGAAATGCATCGGGCAAAAGAATTGGAGATGTTGAATCAGGTCGTTCACCGCCTTACAAAAAGTTTGAATATGGAAGAAATTTGTAATAGTGTTACGAGCTCAATATTGGAGTACTTCAGGAATCTCAATGTTGCAATATTCTTGAAAGAAGGAGATGAGCTCGTATTGAAGAAATTGTCGCGTGGCTTCAGGGATGATGTTCCGCGTGATTTGCGGATCAAATTTGGTCAAGGTATTTTGGGAACATCCGCCAAGCTCGGGAAAAAAATTGTGGTAAATGATGTTTCCAGGGATAAGCACTATATTGCTTTTGGTCAGACTTCAACCAGGTCTGAAGTTGCACTGCCATTAAAGATTGGTGATAAGCTCGTAGGTATGCTTGATATTCAATGTAATGAACTTAACTGCTTTGATGAAGGCACGGTGCGAATTCTGGAACTCATTGGTGATCGTTTGAGTGTTGCCTTTCACAATGCAATGCTCTATGAGGACGCAATTGCCCACAGTCGGGAGTTGTCCGTATCGTTCACGATTGCCCAATCTCTGGTTTCAACACTTGACCTTGACAATGTACTGACCAAAATCCTGGAATTGATCCGCAATACATTCAATTATGAAAATTGTGCGATTTTTCTCCTTGACAAACAGACCAGGGAGTTGTATCTCAAATCTGCATACGGGTATCGTGAATATGTGGGCAAAGATTTGCGCCTGAGCGTCGAAAGAAAGGAAGGTATTACTGGTTATGTTGCTTACACGGGCAAACCATTCTATACTGCGGATGTACGTAAAGTTCCTTTCTATGTCAAGGGCAAGTCTTCAATTAAATCCGAAGCAGCGGTGCCTTTGATTGCGCGTAATGAAGTCATTGGGGTTCTTGATATTGAAAGTGAGAGATTCAACGCTTTTTCAGAACGAGACATCAGAATGTTCTCGGTCTTTGCGTCTCAGGCAGCAATTGCCATAGAAAATGCCCGGTTATACAACGAGACAAAGGAAATGTCACTTACAGATTCTCTGACAAATATTGCCAACCGCCGGCACTTTGATTTGATCCTTGAGAACGAACTCAAGCGGGGTAGGGGTTATTCCCGTTCAGTAAGTATGGCGATGATTGATTTAGATCACTTCAAGGATTTCAATGACCGCTATGGCCATCCTGAGGGTGACCAGTTGTTGATCACAGTTGCACAAAGATTGAAAAAGACTGTGCGCGATACTGATCTCGTCGCACGTTATGGTGGGGAAGAATTTGTGATAATCTTCCCTGAAACCGGCAATGCCCAGGCATACAGAGTATGTGAGAGAGTCCGTTCTGCCATTGAAAACACACAGGTTGTCGTCGAAAAAAACCGCAAGGTCAATATAACAGTTTCAATTGGCGTTGCAACCTATCCCCAATCTGCCCAATCAGCCAAAGAATTGATTCAAAAAGCTGACCTGGCATTATACCGTGCGAAAAAGCTCGGTAGAAATAGGGTAGAGGCGATTTAGGAAACAGTAAGTAGTAAGCATAGAGCAGAGAGTAGAAAGTAGAGAGCTGGCGTAGCTTTGGCGTGGTGGAAGGGCATAACAAGAAAATGAGGATCAAGGGTATAGTCTCTGCCATAGAGAATCACCGACTTATTAATTTTATTGTGATTATCAGTGTCTGGATTTTTTTAAGGATTTTCTTTGAGGGTATATTAGAGGCAACACACAGTACTGGCTATGCCAGATTCTCATATCGCGCTTTGCTAATGTATTTTATCCATTTTCCGCTATTTTATCTCACCACCTACCTGACAATTACAATCATAATTTCTCTGATATTACAGGAAGATATTAAACACACTACCAGGTTTACTTGCCTGGGCATGGGTTTGATTTTGTTTGTTCCCATTATTGATGCGATTCTGCATGGCGGTTGCTTCATAACTTATCCTGCAAGACTTGAGAAATACTTTCTACACTTTTTGAATCCGTTTGTATCACTCGTTGAAATAGGTGTTTCAATCGGCCAGCGGCTGATTATTGTGATAATCTGCCTATTTGCGGGAATATACGGTTATATTACACGAAAGAGTATCTTGAGGTCAATGCTGTTGTTTTTTGCCATACTTATGGCGATCCTATTCTGCGGCAGTATTACCACCATGATTGCTGGCAATCGTCCTGAAGGTGTGTATATTAGTACTGGAATTCTTTATACTGATACCCAGAAATTTTCAGCACTCTATGGCATACTATTCATTATCGTTTTGTTCTGCTATCTGTGTTATTTTGACAAACATGATTTTCATCTTCTCGTTTCTTCTCTGCGCATTGAGCGAATGGCATTTTACGGCTTTCTCGGCATAGCAGGCTTTCTTATTTCCCGGCACCAATCAGGTCTTTTCAATAGACTTGATTCTTTTGATTTCGTAGCTATCTTATTGATATTTCTGACACCGGGTTTTGGGTTCTGGACAGCACAGATATTGAATGATTTCTGTGACAAAAACCTGGATACTGATTTCAAAACAAGGAATCCGTTAACACAGGGCATTGACCGGTGTTATTACACTTTTGCTGGTTTTGTGATTGCGCTCATCACCCTCATTTTTTCTGCGATCCTGAACTATCAGGCATTCGTGATAATGCTGTCATTTCTTCTGCTCGGCGTTATTTATTCAGTGCCTCCGGTGCGATTAAAAAGAATGCCTTTGCTCTCTACTTTCTTGCTTGCTGTTGCGGTTGTGCTATCAATTGGTTTTGGATTTAGCATAGTCTACGGTGAAAAGGCTTTGAATCAAATTCCTCAACCACTGGTTTATGCCCTTTTATGTGGTGTAACACTCGGTTTTACTGTAAAGGATCTAAATGACATACCGGCTGATAGAACGAGTGGCGTTATCAGCCTGCCCGTATTAATATACAGAAATGATACACTGATCGGAAGGTTGCCAATGGCTTTGATAATAAGCACAGGTTATGTTTTTTTTGGAGTTTTTCTTCCAGAAATTCTTTTGATAAGCGTTTTGTTTGCAATTGCCACATTCCTTTTCACGCTTTTTGTAAGAAAGCCCGCAGAGTGGTTTTATTTTCTGATTCTTTATATATTCTCATGCTATGTCTTGTTGACCATGATAGTCAATTCAAAATCTTGACACGTTGCTGTTTTTCTTTATAATTTCTCACCGGAGGTATTGATGAAAAAGCTATTGTCCATATTTGTAGCAATCATACTCTGTTACTCGCTCGTATATGCCCTGACATATATTGAATCATCACAAGGGCTTGAAACACCAGCAATGGAGGGCGGCAGGACCGAAATGGAAATGGTTGACATAAACAACGACGGGCATATTGACATTCTCTCTATCGGTGATCACGGCTCTCCTTATATTAATACCCAGGAACATGGTGTTATGGTTTGGTTCGGTAATGGCCAGGCTGTCTGGAATGTGTATCAAAATGGCGATTTTGGTTACGGTGGTATTGCAATTGGCGATGTAAATAATGACGGTCTGCTTGATATTGGCATGCACCACAACTATTCTAATAACGATTTTGGTGATTCTATAATGGAGGTCGCACTTGGCAATGGAACTGGTCAGAACTGGATACCCTGGGATGATGGTATTTCAATTGGAGACCCGAGTCCCTGGGGAATGTTCTGCACGGATTTTGCAGATGTAGATAATGATGGCGATCTTGACCTGGGTGGTAATTCGTTTGGTGCGGACGATGGTATCCACATTTTTATCAATCATCGTGATGGAACCTGGCACGAGTGTTTTGGTTTTATCGGCGGGAATTCTACAATGGATTTTCTATTTGGTGATGTGAACAATGACGGTCTGGCAGACTTCTGTGCCGGACATTCTTATGGAAGTATATATCTGGGAAATGGTAGCGGTGGCTTCACGCTCGCTGATGGAAATTTGCCACCTGGTGGTACCAGTGGTAGAAGAGGTCCTTCACTTGGTGATGTTGACAATGACGGTGACCAGGATTTTTGTTTCTGCAATTCAAATGGCGGAGTTGAGGTCTGGACCTGGCAGGGTAATAATAACTGGTCATCATTCAGCACTGGTCTTCCTGGCACTGGTCCTTATGATCTTACTCAGCTGGGTGATATGAACCTTGATGGATTTCTTGATGTTGTTGCCTTTGGTGACACAACTGTTTCGGTCTGGCTCGGCAACGGCACTGGAACATGGATACATGATATTACATTCTATACCCCGCGTCCCGGCACTCCGCGAGCACTCCGGGCTGAGGATGCAGACCATAATGGCTATCCCGATATTCTTGTTGTAGGAGATGAAGGTGATTCCTGGAATTCACTAAACCGTCCAAGATACTATAAAGAATCCAGTACTCCCGCGAATCTCTTTGTCTCGCCGGTTTTTCCACGGGGTAGGGAAAGGTTCTATCGCGGTTCTATTGTATTTATAAAATGGAACTGTGGTGTACCTACCGGAACCGCATTGATAAAGCTTGAACTCTCAACTACAGGTCCAGGCGGTCCCTGGACATTGATTGCGGACAATTTGAAGAACAATGGGAGATACCAGTGGTACATACCACTGAGTATTCAGGGTTCTGAAAATTGTTATGTCAGATATACTGCAACAGCAGGCGCAAACACTGCAACAGCAATTACGGCCTATGCCTTTACGATCCTGCCCATTGTTGGTGTGGAAGAAACGAAAGTGAATGTGAAGCCAGAAAACAGTATTCAGGTATATCCAAATCCTGTTTCTAACAGGCTTAACATCAATATCAAGACTGCTGAAGGCACAACAAGCATTCGTATTTACGACAATAATGGCAAATTGATAAAAAATTTGTTTAATGTAAATGGAACTGGTGAGTTCCGCGTATACTGGGATTTGAAGAGTCAGCATGGGATTGATGTTCCTGCCGGAGTCTATTTCATAAGATTGGAAAATAAAGAAAAGATTTGTGAGGAAAAGATTATTGTGACAAAGTGAAAATCGTGCGGGAATAAATCTCCTGTGCTCGTAGTGACAGGAGTTATGAGATTGCCACGCTCACTTCGTTCGCTCGCAATGACTTTCTCCTTCTGATTTTTATTTTGTTTGGAGTTTGTGATTTGTGAATTAGGATTTGTTTGGAATTTGGTATTTGGAATTTGAAATTTTTCTACTGGTATCTCAAAATTATCTGTTCCAGTTCATCCTGGCTTTGGATTAAAACCTTTCTTGATTTACTACCCTGAAATGGTTCTACTACACCGGCTGATTCAAGCTGGTCAATGATTCTTCCGGCTCGGGCATAACCAAGATTCAGTCTCCTCTGGAGTAACGAAACACTTGCCACCTGGTGTCTGAATACCAGCCTTGCGGCTTCGGGAAACATCGGATCAACCTCGCCTTCGCCGATTTCAGCTGTTGTTGTTTCTTCAACCACAACTTCGCCAAGCCTGGGATAATAACCATCTTCAATTATTTGTTCAATTTTTTCTGATGGCATAATATTGCTCAACGATTTCTTCTTTTCTTCAAATGCCGGGTCTTCCTGATCAACAAACACTGTCCATAACTCCTCATCAAGAATCGTTGTGACGATTTCTTCCAGGTCCTCTTCAATCTCCTTTAACAGATCAAAAAGATATTGTCGGGCAATCAACCGGCTGATACCACAGACTTCATCAGTGGAGATATAGGCGCCGTGGAGCCTTACCGGAGTTCCTTTGCCTGGTGGCAGGAAAAGCATATCACCCCTTCCCAGTAATGACTCAGCTCCATTCATATCAAGGATGGTCCTTGAATCAGTCTTTGAAGCAACCTGGAATGCAACCCGACACGGAAAATTCGCCTTTATCAAACCAGTGATAACATCTACTGAAGGCCTTTGTGTTGCGAGAATAAGATGAATGCCGACTGCCCTGGACATCTGGGCAAGCCTTGTGATATTTTCTTCAATTTCACTTGGTGCAGTGAGCATCAAATCCGCGAGTTCATCCACAATCACAACAATATATGGTTTTATCTCACCGTTCTTTTTGCGCATTTTTTCATTGTAGCCGTCAATATCACGAACATTCTCCCGTGCAAAATCGCGATACCTTGATTCCATAATTGAAACAAGCCCTTCAAGTTCGTCAACTGCATCCTTCGGTTCAGTGATGGTCTTGCGCAGCTGGTGGGGGATTGGATTATACATTGGTAATTCAAGTCGTTTCGGGTCAATCATCAGGAATCTGACATCGCGATAAGTGGTATGATACAGCAAGCTGGTAATAATTGTGTTGATACATACGCTCTTACCCGAGCCCGTTGTACCAGCAACGAGCATATGCGGCATTGTTGATATATCATCACTTACCGGATTGCCTGTTATGTCTTCACCAAGTACCAGAGCAAGGGGAGAGGGATTGTTATCAAAATTTGGATCAACCAGACAGTTTTTCAAATAAACAAGACTTCTTTCTCTGTTAGGGACTTCTATTCCTACTGCTGATTTTCCCGGAATCGGTGCGACAATTCTCACTTTGGTTGCCTTCAATGCCAGGGCAAGATCATTATCAAGATTGGCAATCCGGCTAACTTTGATGCCGGGAGCCGGCTCAAATTCAAACCTTGTAATCACTGGTCCTGATTCGTAGTTGACCACCTTTCCTTGCACATCAAATTCTGTAAGACGCTGTTCAAGTATCTCGCCTTCTTTCTCCAACACTGCTGTGTCCACGCCAACTTTTTTTGTCGGTTCAGCAAGGATTTTCAAAAACTCCTCTTTAAAATCAATCTTTGGAATTTCTTTCTTTTTTTTCACGGGTGGTTTCTTTTCTTTGACTCTTCCTGGTTCACCAGTTTCTTCTTCAAGTTCTTCCTCTTTGACTACCTCTGGTTTCACTTTCTTGGTTTCAGGTTTTTTTTCTTGACGCTTCGGCAGGATGAATCTTTTCATGGTCATAAAGGCGATGATCAAAATGCCGAATGCAATAATAATGTAGGTGCCGGGTTTGCCAAAATACTGCAGGAGAAAATTTTTTATTATATCACCAGCAAGTCCGCCACCATTGATTGTTTTCAGGGGACTCCATTTGAGAAAAAGGGCAAGCAATATATCAAAGATAATACCAATCGGAATCAGATATAACAAATGGTAGCCGTCTTTTCTTTCTTTTTCAAAAAGGTAGACATATCCAAAATAAAAAAGCAATCCCGGTATTACAAAGAAGTAAAATCCGATTATTGAAAAAACCCATAGTGATGTATAATGGCCAAATAGCCCGCCGAAATTGCGATACCGTGTTTCAGGAAACAACAGAAATGAACACTGCGAGATCAAAAACAGTAGACCGAGGAGCAGGGCAATAATGCCGGTAAGCCTTCTCTTTTTTGCTTCGTCAAGGAAACGGGCAACATAGATCAGCACTGCGCAGGCAAGTGTCAGCAGGATAACTGCGATAATTAGTGCCAGGACTGGCATATTTGATTTTACGCAAAATAATTCATTTGTCAAGGAAAATAGGCGAGCCATCATTTTTCTGAACCAGTAATGATTTGTGGTAGTTTCACCAAATACTATTGACAATGCCTGAGTGTGTGCTATAATTCTTGGTTAACTTTATAGGAGGTCTTATGCACGGATTTCTTTTATTAAGCATATCAATGTTTTTACTTGCACAGTCCAATGATTCATTACCCTGGAAAGGTGTAATAGTATTTGGTCCCTGGGTGAGGGTGGATGATGCTGATAGTATCGTATCTGGTCACCCGGCATATCATCCCCAGACTATTCTTGATGAAAAGACCTTAATATTATATTCAGTCTGGGAAGATGATCGGGATAATGATGGCAACTATGAAATATTCTTTGCCTTATCAACAGATACGGCTAAATCATGGACAAGACCGAATGTGAATTTGAGTAGTAGTCCAGGGATTAATGACCAGTATCCCTGGCTTGCAGTAGATTCTGTAAATCTCTATGTGGTGTGGCAGTCCTGGCGTAATAATTGCTGGAAGATTTATCTGACAAAATCTACTGATGGCGGAAAGGTCTGGACCACGCCGGATACGGTTCCTGAAATTCAGGTAGTTAATGACTTTACTTCAGGTATTAATTTCGGTCCCCAGCCCAAGATTGCTGTTGACAGTAAGAGCAATTCTGATACTACATTTATTTATCTCGCCTGGGCTGATAATGCTACCGGTTTGATTCAAATCAAACTTGCACGCTCAATTGATGCAGGGAATTCCTTCACTGATCTCGGGATTGTGGATAAAAATCCAACAAATGTCAATCGCCATCCATATATTGTTGTTGATGACAGTGGCATTGTTCATTGTGTCTGGGCAAGGGGTACGGGCGGAACAAATCAGGATCCACATCCGTGGATAGGCTATAATCGTTCTTCTGACAGAGGCAATACCTTCTTGACGAATGACATTATTGTTAATGATGATGTTAGTGAGGTTTATCGGGGTAATCCTTCCCTTACATATAATCCCATGAACCGTAATATTTTAGTCAGCTGGGAGGATTCAAGACGGGCCGGAGGAAATGCCAATCCCGATATTTGGTTCAGTCGGATGCATCGGGATAGTCTTGTATTTGCGCCTGACCAGCGTGTGAACTGGTGGGGTCAAGATACTTCAATCACATATGATAATTTCCGTCCTGTAATCCGAATGGATCCCCAGGGCATAATGGTTGCTGCCTGGCATGCAGACACGGCGATGGCCGGTTCTTATGGAATCCACATGTCTGCTTATATGGATACAATCGGCAGGTTCTCAAATAGTCAGTCGCTCTATAATACATTCACAGGAACAACTGGCGCCAATTTTGGCAATGCCTTTTATTCACCGAGTCTTTTTGTTACCATGATTGACAGTGTAACGAATTTCTTTGTAGTATGGCAGGATTTTTATGAGGATTCTTTGGGCGGTAATATCTATTCAGTGCGTGGCTGGGTTGTGGAAATGCTTGCCGACATTGATGTTGACAATGATTCCCTTGATGTAGTAAATGATACAATTGACTTGCATACCCAGCCTGCCGGGCCAGTCTATTCTCCTTATGCAAAGGGAAGATTTGTTCTGGCAAACACCAGTGATACCTATAATCCTGATGCAATTGACGGTCCAAGTAGCTCACGGGTTGATTCCCTGCGCTATTCCAGCACCTGGGATACCACACTTGTGCTCGGACTTCCACAAGCTATGGCAGTAGGTCAGGTTGCTGTATGCACACTCGCAATTGTGATCCCTGAGGGCACTGGCCCTGGTATCCATACCGGTGCTGTTACGATAACTGGTGTGGATTCATTGGGTGGTTCGACTTCAGAGATATGCTACTTTAAATTCCAGGGTCCTGAACCAAGGAGTAGTCTGGATTCTCTTAAGGTATCTCCGATACCGTTTAAGCCTCACCGTAATCCTGAACATGATGCAATCCATTTCCAGGGACTGTCAGCTGGTGCAAATGTTATGGTTTACGACCTTGCTGGCACTTTAGTCTGGTCAGCAACTGAAGATGGTGATGGACACTTAGCCTGGAATGCAGAAGTGGCGAGCGGGATATATATCTATCTGGTGACTACCCGAAGTGGTGAAGTAAAAAAGGGAAAGTTGTCAGTAATACGGTAAAAATGGTTCATTTGTTAATTGGTTGTAGCGTCCAGATTCATCTGGACGGAAAATAAGGGAGGTTCAATGGTTCCTTACAAAAAAATCATGATGGTTCTAATTATTCTTGCTTTAAGTTCGGTCCATGCTGGTCCTGGTGATGCGGGGGCTGCCTTTTTGAGAATTCCAGTTGACGCCCGGGTTGTAGGTATGGGTGAAGCAGGTTGCAGTTATGTTAATAATGCTACAGCACTATACTACAATCCGGCTGGACTTGCCAATATTGGAAAATTCAATGTTTCAGCAAACCATAATGAATGGCTTCTGGGAATGAATCACGAATACATCGGTGCCGGTTTTGGTCTTGAGAATATTGGAACATTCGGCATTGCCCTTAATTACTGGGGTTCAGGTTCAATCCAGGGTATTACTATCAGGGGTGATACAATTCCAGGTTATTACTTCAGTGCCTATGACTGGTCTTTGAATAGTGGCTTTGGCAGGGAATTCGGTTCCTTAGCACTTGGTGTTGGTGTAAAATTCATAAGCGAAAAGAGTGAGAGTCTCTCTGGTTCTGCCTTAGGCTGTGATTTCGGTGGCATTTATAGATTGCCACTTAAAGGAATGAGCGCCGGGTTATCAATATCAAATCTGGGTACAGGTCTGAAATTGGACCAGGAAAGTTTTTCTCTTCCTGTGATGATAAGACTGGGCTGGAAATACAACCTGAAAAATTTCGGTATTACCCAGGATTTCATCTTCTCAAACAGCGACAAATTCGGACTGGGAATCGGAGTAGAATACATTATTGCTGAGATACTTGCATTAAGGTCTGGCTATAGAACTGCTGATAATTATGAGGGGCTTGCTGGATTAAGAGCCGGATTCGGTATTGTGGTAAGAGGTCTGGTGATTGATTATGGGGTTGCTCCCTACGGCAGACTGGGGTTCAGTCATAGAATTACGATTTCATTTACCAGGCACAGAGAAGATTAGGCAAATGTAGCTCAGCCCTTCAGGGCTGACCCATCAAGGCTAAAGCCTTGAGTTACAGATGGCGCTCTTTTTTATGACAGACAAGTATATTTCCTCTTGCATTTTGCTGTATTCTGGATATTATCATGTATGTCAGTGCTCTATTTTCTTGACCTGAGACAGAAATATAAGGAAAGCTTTTTGAAATTGTTTGAGAGACTCATTGAGGTATCTCAAGGTTTAAGTATTATTAAACAGAATGCTCCTATTGCAGTGAAAACACATTTCGGTGAGGACGGAAATCTTTTCTTTGTCAATCCTTTGTATGTGCGCAAGATAGTTGAACTTGTCCGAAGAGCCGGTGGCAGACCTTTTCTGACTGATACTACAACACTGTATTCAGGCAGAAGGTTCAAAGGCGATACCCATATTGAATTGGCAAGAGACCACGGATTTGATTTCGCGCCGATAATAATCGCCGATGGTCTTTACGGCGACGAATACTATGAGGTCAATGGCTCAAAAATTGCCCGACTCTTCAAGAATATTGATACGATGATTTGTATAAGCCATTTCAAGGGACACCAGGTTACAGGTTTTGGTGCTGCGTTAAAGAATCTGGGAATGGGCTGTGCATCAAAGGGTGGCAAACTCAGCCTGCACTCCCGTTCCCGACCGTTCATTGAAAAGGAAAAGTGCACTTTCTGTCTTAAATGCTATGATTACTGCGCTTACAATGCGATTGAAAAAAACAAAAACCATGTCGTCATTAACCAGAACAAATGCACGGGTTGCGCCGGCTGTATGTCAATCTGCCCTGAACGGGCAATAAGATTTTCCTGGAGCGCTGCTTCAGAGGAAGTGCAGAGAGGAATTGCCCGCTACACCGCGGATGTAGTAAGAGGTAAGAAGATATTCTACATTAATTTTCTAACCAATATTACACCAGATTGTGATTGTCTGTACAATGCTGAACCACCGATTTGCCCGGATATAGGCATTCTTGCCGGCTTTGACCCGGTCGCAATTGATCAGGCTTCCTATGACCTTGCGCAGAAGAAGATTGATGAACTAAGGCAAGATATTGATGCACAGATCCAGCTCTGTTATGGTGAGGAATGCGGAGCGGGAGCGAGGAAGTATGAAATCAAAAGTATCTGAACTTAAAAGCAAGATAAAGAATCTTGAGAAGTTGATAGATACATCACTTCTCTTTTCTTCTACCCTGGATATAGATGCCCTTTTGAATATCATACTGCAGAAGGCTGAAGAACTAATGGACGCTGAGGCATCAAGTGTGTTTCGTATTGACGAAGAGAAGAATGAACTGTATTTTGTTACTGCGCGTGGCGAGAAAGGGAAAGAAGTAAAGGAAATCAGAATTCCTATGGGCAAGGGCATTGTTGGCTGGGTTGCCCAGCACAAGAAATCTCTGCTTGTTCCTGATGTAACAAAAGATCCACGTTGGTTCAAAGGCGTGGATAAGAAAACCAAATTCATCACACGCTCTATCATTGCTGTTCCGCTCTTTGTAAAGGGTAAGATCATCGGTGTTGCCGAAGTATTGAACAAAAAAGGAAACAAAAAATTCAATCAAGCAGACCTTGAGATGTATTCTGCCCTTGCCAATCAGATTGCCATTGCTATTGAAAATGCTTCACTTTACAAAGAACTTGATGAACTCTTCTTATCCTCAATTCGTGCAATTGTTGAGGCAATTGATGCCAAGGACCCATACACCAAAGGACACTCTGCACGGGTTGTTGAATATGCCCTGCTAATTGGTGAAGGCATGGATCTTAACAAAGACTATTTGAAGGATCTTGAACTCTCAGCAGTCCTGCATGATGTGGGTAAGATTGGCATACCAGATAGGATTCTGTCCAAACCCGGGCTGCTCACAAGCGACGAGTTTGCCTATATGAAGCGTCACCCTGAACTGGGCGCGGAGATTGTAGAGCCCATTAAGAAACTAAAAAAACTTGTGCCCGACATTCTGCACCACCATGAAAAATTTGATGGTTCAGGCTATCCGGTCGGACTGAAAGGAAACAAGATCCCGCTCGGAGCACGGATCATAGCAATTGCGGATTCTTTTGATGCCATGACCTCAGACCGTCCCTATCGTCCGAGAAGGGATACCTCAATCGCCATTGCTGAAATCAAGAAAAACCGACGCACCCAGTTTGACCCGGAAATTGCTGATGTTTTCATAAAGGTCTACAAGGGACAATACGGATGAGAAGTCGCCTCATTGCCAGCCTGTTAATTGCTGTTGTCGTGCTGGTCATTGTCAATGTAATCTGTATTTTCAAACCATTGTACCAGGCATTTGATAAGAAAATTTATGATTTCAAATATGGATTGTTTGTTGCTGCATCTCCTGTTGATAGTATTGTTGTCATAGATATTGATGAACAGACCTTGCAAAAACTCGGTCGCTACCAGAACTGGCCCCGTGCCTATTTTGCTGAAGTTGTTGAATATCTGGATAATGCAAAAGTCGTGGGTGTAGATGTTTTCTTTGGTGAACCCGATACCCTTCCTCTGTATGCTCGTCAATACTATCAGAAACCGGATTTTGATTCCCTATTTGGCGCAGTCATTTCCCGTAACAAAAATGTTGTGCTTGTTTCATCACTGGAGCAGGAACCGGTGTTCAATCTGCTGTGCACTACTGGTGTGGGTGAGATAATTGCCGATGTTGATGGTGTTGTGCGTAACGGCTACCTGTACCTGAACAAAAAAGTCTCTTTTGCCTACCAGGTTGCCCAGTATGCCGAAACAGAATTCAATGCGAAGAAATTCCTTATTTACTTCTCTGATGAGGCAGCCTTTCGCCGAGTTCCTTTCAGTGATGTCTTTCTCAAAAGAGTTCCCCAGGAATTTTTTGAAAACAAGATTGTGCTTATTGGCGGGACTGCCCGGGGTTTGTTTGATTATCATGCCGTGCCTTTCAAAAGACATTTTCCCGGGCTGCTGATTCAGGCAAATCTCGTTCACAATATTATAAACAATATTAAAATAACCGAATTATCCTATGGCTATGTATTAATTATCACCTTCATCATTGCTTTTTTGATTGCCCTGTTCACAAATTACTCTTCTACCAGGATTTATATTGTTGTTTATGTCATGGGCTTTCTGGCGGTCTTTGCAATCTCTCTGATACTCTTTTCTCAACGTACTGAATTCGGTTTTGTCAGAACATATTACACATTTGTGATTACTATAATTGCCGCACTGGTCTATCGCTACCAGTTTGAGGAAAGAGAAAAGCGACGTATAAAATCGGTCTTCGCACGCTACTACTCAAAAGAACTTGTTGAAAAGGCTATCAAAGAACCACTGAAACTCGGTGGTGAAAAAGCACACTGCACAATAATCTTTGCCGATATCAGAAACTTCACGCCCTATAGTGAAAAATCCTCACCCGAAGATGTTGCCCGGGCTTTGAACAAATTCCTGACTGAAATGGTGATGATCGTGTTCAAGTATCAAGGCAGGGTTGACAAATTTATCGGCGATTGTGTCATGGCAGTTTTTGGCCATCCAGTAAAACTGAAAAACTCTGCGTTGAATGCCTGCCTTTGTGCGCGGGAAATGGTAAAGAGGGCGCGTGAACTTGGATTTCAGATAGGCGTTGGTGTAAATTCGGGCGAGGTTGTTTGTGGCAATTTTGGATCACCAATGAGGATGGAATATACCGTGATCGGTGATGCTGTGAATCTTGCATCCCGGCTTGAAGGGCAGACAAAGGAATTTGGCGTGAATATTGTTGTTGGCGAAGCAACACACAAAATGCTTGCCAGCCATCCAACTATTGAACTCCAGTTCAGAGAACTGGGCAAGGTGAGGGTGAAGGGTAAGGAAGAAGAAATCGCAGTCTTTGAACTATCTTGAAAACAAAGTTATGAAATCCGCTCCCCGCATTTCAATCATAGAAGGAATATTCGCTCAGTTCCACATCACACTTACCAGTGGTATGTTTCTCACTGCCTTTGCACTATTCTTGAATGCGAACCCATTCCAGATGGGTGTGCTTGCTTCAATTCCTTCAATTCTTGCAGGCGTTGGGTTTTTCTCTGCCTACTTTGCAAATCTTATTGGTAAACGCAAATTGCCCTGTTTGTGGACCGCAGTTACGGGCAGGGGTCTGTTTTTGTTTTTCATTATTGCCCTTGTTTTTGATATTCGTTTGAGCATAAACACTTTTTTTGTAATTATTTTTCTTTTCAACCTACTACTGAATTTCGCTGGTAATCTCTGGCTTTCCTGGATGAGTGATCTCATACCAAGACAAGAAAGAGGGCGATACTTTGGTATCAGGAGCACAATCATCAGCGCTGTTGGTATGGTAGTAAACTATGCTGGTGGTAAGGTTCTTGATGCCTGTGCATCACACACTGCATTTGTGATAATCTTCTCAACCGCAGTATTATTTTCCACCCTTGGCGGTATCACGCTTTCTTTCCAGCCTGAACCGGGTTTTGTGAAAAAGGCAGTCCATTTCAGAGATGTTTTTACAAAGCCCCTTAAAGACGCAAATTTCCTGAGACTCATTGAATTTGTATCATTCTGGTATCTTTTTGCGGGTATTGCTGCGCCATTCTGGGTTGTCCATATGATCAGGAACTTGAAAATGGCGTATTCAACAATTGCAGTCTACGGTATTATCGCTGGTATAGCGAGCCTTGTTTTCCAGATTTTCTGGGGCAAGATGATTGATAAAGTAAAATCAAAACCAGTGCTGGCAATAAACTTTGTCGGTATTACATTCCTGCCTTTTATCTGGCTATTCGCAACACCAACATTTATCCTGCCGATCTGGATTGATGCATTCCTTAGCGGACTCTTCTGGTGTGGCATAAACCTGAGTCTCTTCAATATTCTCTTAAGCCTTACTGAAGAAAAAGAGCTCAAAGAATCATACTTTGCACTATTTTCAACAATCACGGGTATTTGCGGTTTCTTATCATCAATTCTTGGTGGGTTGATTGCACAGTTGCTTGTGCATTTCAAATTTGAATTTCTCGGACAGACATTTGTGAATTTTCATATCCTGTTCTTGGGAACTTCGCTTTTCAGATTCATCAGTATATTTTTGTTGAGAAGGGTGCGGGAAAAAGAGGCATATCCAACCCTCTCTGCACTTCAGCTCATGGGTGACTATGCAGCAAGAAGGCTTAACGAACATAAAGATCTTTTGCTAAACACCCTTCGCTTCACCAAATAGCAATCTCCAGCGCATTGCGCTCCCTTCCAGCCCGAGCAAAGCGAGGGGTCTCTTTGTATCCGCCTTTTTTGGCGGATCAATTCCATTGCGCAGGAATAAATTCCTAATGAAACCAAAAAGACTAAACAGACTAAAAAGACCAGCGCAGCGTTTTCTTACAGCTCAGCGTTCTACCCCTTGATTTTTTTCCACAATGAGGTATAATATAAATAATTGCTGAAAGGAGGTGGTCACAGAAAAAAAAAAGATTAGCCGGGCACAGAAATCTGGCTTGAACAGGATACGCTATCTTAGCGCGTAATTATCTGTGTCCTGGGTGCATGCTATTTTTGAGCATACTCTATAACAAAGGGGGTAATAAATGATAGGAATCATATCAGTTTTGATTATGAGTGTCTTGCCACCGATTCCGGGCAAGATGACACCAGAACTCGTTGAGATACTCAACAACACACCCGACATGGAGAAAGTGTTTGTCATTGTGCACATGAATACTGAATATCCTCGTGAGCAGATTGAGCATATGACTCCTCAACAGAAATGTGATGTCTTTGAGATGGTGGCAAGAAATTCACAGGAAGCAATTGTTGGATATCTCAGGTCCTTGCCTAAGGAACGGGCAGAGGTCCTAGATCAGTTCTGGATCTTCAATGGATTCCATTTGTTGGCGACTAAAGATGTAGTTAAAGAAATTGCAGAAAGAGATGATATATGGTTCATTTCTCATGATGGAACAATCCAGCTTGATGCAGTGGTTGAACCAGAATCTGAACCCATGGCTGTAGAGTGGAATATCACCAAAATACAGGCAGAGTCCTGCTGGGCAGCTGGTTTTAATGGTCAGGGAATCATTGTTGGACAGATTGATACTGGAGTATTGACCTCTCATGCGGCACTAACAGGCAAGTGGTTATCTCCTTACTGGCACGATGGTGTGAACGGACAGGCTTCACCTTATGATGACCATGGCCATGGCACCCATACTATGGGAACAATCTGTGGAGGCGATGGTCCTGGACCTTTCACCAATGATATCGGTGTTGCATATGGCGCCCAGTATATTCCGACAAAGGCGTTCAATTCAAGTGGTTCAGGACAGTATTCCTGGATCAATGCCTGTATGCAGTATCTGGCAAATCTAAAACAGAGCGGTGTTGACATCAAGGCGATTGGAAATTCCTGGGGCAATTCTGATGGTTCATATCTGGGCTATTGGGATCAGGTCTTGAACTGGAAGACATTGGGCGTGTTTCCCGTGTTTTCCAATGGTAATAGTGGTCCTGGCTCTGGCACAGTTGGTGCACCCGCGAGTTATCCAACCACGATTGGTGTTGGTTCTACTAATAGCGCTGACAATATCTCAAGTTATTCATCACGCGGACCATCACCAAACATATCACCGATTAATAATCCTCAATACTGGTACTATTCTACCTGGAACCTGTTAAAACCCGATGTTTCTGCACCTGGTGAAAATGTCCGTTCTTCATACAATAATGGTGGTTATACCCAGATGTCTGGAACCTCAATGGCATCACCCCATGTGACAGGTGGTGCAGCAGTATTACTGCAGAAGAATCAGAACCTAACGCCAAATGACCTATATGATCTTTTCAGGAACTACTGTGACCAGCCATCTCAGGGCGCACCGTATCCTAATAACAATTATGGTTGGGGCAGAATCAATCTCTGGCGTTCACTCCAGAATGTTCCCACTTCTAACAGACCAAATGTTATTCTGAGCCGTACTGCAGTTGTCAATGACAACAATGGTAATGGACAACTTGATCCCGGTGAAAATGCCGGTATTGTTACCTATGTAAGAAATACTGGTTCAGTGCCAGCAACAAATACCACTGCACGATTAAGTACTGCTGATGTCTATATCACACTGATAGATACAACAACAAGCTACGGCACAATTCCTGCGGGTGATTCAGCAAACAATGCTGGTGATCCATTCACACTATCAGTCTCGGCATCTTGCCCTGATGGTCATGTCGTGGATTTCCAGTTGTATGTTGTCTGTGCAGAGAGTTCCTGGACAAGAAATTTCAGTCTGACTGTAGGAACACCTGGTCTTGACTATGTCACGCATGATTGTGGCAATTGCCAGCTCACTGTGACCCGTTATGGTGCAATTGGATTTATGGGTTCAAGCCAGTCTGGTGGTGTTGGTTTCATTTATCCAGGCAGTGGCAGCAATCAGTTATTCTATGGTGCCTTTGCTGCGGGTAATAGTTCCAGTTATTGTGTTGATCGTTATTATGAATCAAGTTCTGGTGATGATGCTGACTGGAACACCACGACCTCACCAGATGGTAAGTGTCGGATGCTGGAGCCGGGTCCGAATAACATTGATGAATTTGCGACTGCCAGGTATGATGATTCAGGACATCCAGCGCCTGTGGGTCTTTTGTGTGAGCAGTATTCTTGGGCATGGGATGATGCGACGGCGAATGATTTTGTGATTATGAAGTTTGTGTTGACGAACAATGGTAGCACGACATTGAGCGATTTGTATTCAGCGGTGTTCATGGATTGGGATATTACGAGTTCGTATAGTTCCAACTATGGTAATTCAGAGACGGCGCGTAATCTGACCTATATGTATTACAATGCTTCGTATCCTTATGTGGGTGTGGAGATACTTGATCCGCCGCGTTCTACTGCAGCGCGCAATTTAGCGATTATTGACAATCCGACTTATGTTTATCCCAGTGGTGGATTGCCCGATGCGACGCAGATTCAGTTTATGAATGGGACTATCCAGAATCCATCAGGGACCAGTGCGAATGATTGGTCAACCTGTAATGCTACGGGTCCGTTTACACTGGCAGTGGGTCAGTCCTTTGTGAATGCCTATGCGATACTTGGTGGTACGAATCTCGCGGATCTCCAGGCGAATGCAGATACTGCGTATAATCGCTACTGGAACTGGACTGCTGCTGAAGAACACAAACCAGCGCGCACAGCAAAAGTCTTCAGCCTTGCTCCGTCAGTATCTTCTGGTCAGTTCAAACTCAACTACTACAACCCTGGCAAATCAGCATTGACCATTAATGTCTTTGATATTGCAGGCAGGCTTGTAAACAGTCAGAGTCTGCGTACCAATATTGAAACTGGAGAGTATATGCTTGACCTGCGCGGCTTGAGCAGGGGCGTATACTTTCTGATGGTTGATACTGATAACAAGACTGCATTCACGAAGAAAATCATTATCGTGGAATAACAGACAGCAGAGGGGGGACCGCGAACAAACCGCGGTCCCCTTTTTTGTTTTTCAGCTGATTATAATGCCACCACAGAAATCACAAATGGTGCATTTCTTGAATCTATTTTTCTCCTTATGCCCGTAATTCACTATCTGCTCATTACCTTTACGCCCTTTTATTTTATCCACTATCCTGATCCTCAGATTGGAAGAAATATCTATACCATTCCTTATTGTTCGCTCGCAGTGTATCAGATTTCTCAGCTTGTGCCTGCGCCAGCGTTTATTATAGTCCCTGGTGATATGGCAAATAACGAAACAAATCAGAATCTTCTGCTCAGTCAGTGGCATATCTGTGACAGCATTTTTGACCAGTTATCTATACCAAAGTATTATATGCCTGGTAATCATGATATTGGCTATGCCACAGATACAGGCTGGACCATTGCCAAACTAATGCTCTATCGCAATTTCTGGGGTGCTGATTATTATCCATTTGAATATGATTCCTGTCTGTTTATTAATTTGAACGCAACCCTGCTTGATACCTATTCTGGCCATCAATGTTACAGTTATTCACTCCAGCAGGATAGTCTATTGCGTAATACTTTGAACTCAGCACCTCCGGGTCGCTACAAACATATCTTTCTGGCATTTCACTTTCCTTTGTATGTTGCTTCACCTTATGAGACAAACAGTCCGAATAATGTTGACCGTCCCAGGCGTGATACCCTGCTTTCATATTTGACAGCATACAGAATCACTGCCGTGTTTACAGGTCATCTCCATTCTAATCTAATGAATTTTTTTGGTTCATCACTTTTGCAGACTGGTCCTGGAACTTGTGAAACCAATATCAATGTCTGTGGTTACAGACCAGTAAAAGTTTTCAAAAATGGTATTGAGACCTATACAATCTATCTTAATGTGCCCGTAGACAGTGTGCCAATGATGCAAATTGTTACTGCGTCAGTCAATCCCGAGACAACAACTACAGGCTATCCTGTGAATTTCAATTGTATCGTTGATTCTATCAATTTTCCGCAGTGGAAAGGATTGACCTATGTCTGGCGTTTTGGTAATGGCCAAACAGCACATCAACCCAATACTGTTTATGCTTATCCTGACACGGGTCATTATAATGTAAGTTTTACCGCCTATAAAAACCCAGATCTCTGTGCCCTTTATTACTTTAAGGTGGCCGTTTTATCCCAGCAGGCAATTTCTAAAGAACACACTACAATAATAAAAAAATTTTTTGTTTCGCCCATTATTACAGACAAAAAATTATTCTTCAAAACCACAAACAGAGCTGAACTTTTGATTGACATTTATAATGCACAGGGTCAGTGTGTGATTCATCGCAAAATCAACTGTCCGAATGAAGGAACATATTGCATTGATTTAAAAAACGAATCCCCTGGTGTATATTTTGGGATTGCTACAGTGCAAAGCCAAACTTTCCGCACAAAATTCATATTAATCAAATAAGTATCTCTCAAATTCTTTTAAATCCGCAATTCGCAATCCGCAATCCGCAATTCGCAATGTCGTTATCGCAATTCGCAATCCGCAATGTCGTTCTCGCAATTCCCAATTCGCAATTCGCAATGTTGTTTTCAATTCGCAATTCGCAATTCGCAATTCACAATGTCGTTCTTCCCCGTCCCTCCGACACCCCGTTCCTCCGTTCGCAATGTTGTTTTCAATTCGCAATCCGCAATTCGAAATCCGCAATGTTGTTTTCAATTCGCAATTCGCAATCCGCAATTCGCAATGTCGTTATCGCAATTCTCAATTCGCAATGTCGTTCTTCCCCGTTCCTCCGTCCCTCCGTTCGCAATGTCTTTTTCAATTCGCAATCCGCAATCCGAAATCCGCAATGTCGTTTTCAATTCGCAATGTCGTTCTGTATGGCGCATAAGTCTCCAATCTAACATGTAGCCGGAAATGGGTCTTGACATCTCACAAATTCTAAATATAATATTGCATAATTATAGAAAGGAGGTGTCGCAGAGACAAAAAAGGATATGGTTCTTAGTACCGAGAAAGGAGGCTTTATGAAATATTGTTCTGCACTACTTTTATGTGTAATTCCTCTTGTTGCTCAAAATCTCCTGACCAATGGTGATTTTGAGCAGGATCTAAATATAGGGTGGACACGTGATTCGGCTGGATACTACATATATATGGACCGTGCCACCAATTATGAAAATGACCCTGATTATGAGGCAAGAACAGAAAAGCAGGCCGGTTCTGGATACGCAAGATTATACCAGACTGTTGATATCTCATCGCCATCAGATATCACTTTTTCCACAAAAGCAAAACTCTATGCCTATGACAACAATGCTGATACCCTTACTTTTGCTGCGTCTGCAATAAGAATTCGCTATCGTGATATCAGTGGAACCCTTCTGGGCGAAACCCGTATCTGCCAGTTTACGGCACCTTGTCCCTGGCAGAATACATCAACCTGCCACTTGATTATTGTCAATGATTCGCTATGGCATAATTACTCATTCAACTTGGCTACTGAATTGCAGAATTTGCCAGGTGTCAACCCTGAAAATGTAAAGAAAGTTGAAATAGCATTATACGATACAACTGCCCACACTTGCTGAGGGGCTTCACAACTGGCGAAGGTCTTCGCCGACGATGTAACATTGTTATTTACCGGAAACAAGCCTCATATTACCCTCTATCGCACAGCGGTCGTTAATGACAACAATAGTAATGGTAAACTTGATCCCGGTGAAAACGCCGGACTTGTTACCTATGTCAGAAATATTGGTAATGTTGCCGCAACGAATGCAACCGGAAGACTGCGTGAGAACGACATTTATATTACCCTGTATGATTCTACAACCAATTTTGGCACAATTCCTGCGGGTGATTCAGCAAACAATGCTGGTGATCCATTCACACTATCAGTCTCGGCATCCTGCCCTGATGGCCATGTAGCTAACTTCCAGCTCTGTGTTGTTTC
>FWPU01002002.1_pt1 | contig 58578 bp, 45 predicted proteins | sample 2228361 | NCBI WGS metagenome assembly FWPU01 (sample SAMEA103939777, study PRJEB20133) | metagenome
GAGGTTCCCGCCCCCCATCAAAGCGAAAACTGTCCGCCCTTCACCTTCTGGAGAGTAGGTGGCGAAGGAGAAAAGGAAGGTTGTTTAGGGTAGATTCATTGCCTGCCCTTCAACTCTCCGGGAGAGGGAACGCGTGCTCCGCGTCCATCGCCGGAGGGGCGCAGGGGCATGTCGCGGAAGCCGAGGGTGTAAAGGTGGTAGTATGCGCCGCGGCGGGCCAGGAGCTCGGCGTGGGTTCCCTGCTCCACGATGCGCCCGCCCTCCAGGACGATGATCTGATCGGCCCGCACGATGGTGCTGAGGCGGTGGGCGATGACGAAAGAAGTGCGCCCTTGCAGCAGCCGCTCCAACGCCTTCTGGATGATGCGCTCCGTTTCCGTATCCACGCTGGAGGTTGCCTCATCCAATACCAAAATGCGCGGGTCGGCCAGGAGGGCACGAGCGAAGGAGAGGAGTTGCTTCTGCCCTACGGAGAGGATGCTGCCGCCCTCTTCTACCTCGGTCTTGTAGCCCAACGGCAGGCGGGTGATAAAGTCGTGCGCTCCCACCGCTTTGGCCGCAGCGATGACTTCCTCATCCGTCGCGTCCAGTCGTCCGTAGCGGATGTTGTCCATCACCGAGCCGCGGAACAGGAAGGTCTCTTGAAGGACGAACCCCATCTGCCGCCGCAGCGATGCGATGTCTATCTGGCGCAACTCGTAGCCATCCACCCAGATGTTTCCTCGGCTGATGTCGTAGAAACGCCCCAGTAGCTTGACGATTGACGATTTGCCCGCGCCGGTCGGCCCGACGAAAGCGACCATCTGCCCCGGCAACACATGCAGGTTGATGTCGTGCAACACCGGCGATTCGGGATTGTAGTAGAAGTCCACATGCTCAAAGCGCACCTCGCCCCGCAGCGTGGGGAGCCGAACGGCATCGGGCGGACTGACGATGGCCGGTGGCGTATCTAACAGACCGAAGATGCGCTCGCCCGCGGCCATCGTCGCTTGCAAGGAGTTATAGCGGGCTGCTAGGTCGCGAATGGGATCAAAGAATCGTTCTATGTAGAGGATGAGAGCCACCAGAACGCCGGCCGTCAATTGTTCGCCCACGACTAAGTAGCCTCCCACCCAGACGATAAGCGCTACCGCCACGGAGCCCAGGACATCCACGCCGGGGAAGAAGATGGCAGAAAGGCGCGCGGCCTGCAGGTTGGCATCCAGGTATTCCTTGTTGATTTCCTGAGCGAAGCGGCGCAGATTCAACGCTTCGCGCACGAAAGCCTGAGTCACCCGCACACCGGCGATGCTTTCGGCTAAATAGCCCACCAGGGCAGAGTTGGCCCGTCGCGCCCGACGATAACTCTCCCGCGCCCGTATTCGCCAGATATTCGTCACCACGAACAGGATGGGGATGACGATGAAACTCAAAAGGCTCAATCGCCAGTTGAGGGAGAGCATGGCGACGACGATGCCCACCAACATCACCAGGTCGTTGGCTGCGCCCAGGATGGCGTAGGTCACCAGGTCTTGCAGAACGTTGACGTCGGAAGTGAGGCGGGCGATGAGGCTACCGACCTCGTGGGTGTCGTAGAAGCCGAGGGGTTGGCGTTGCAGATGCTCAAACAGTTCCATGCGGATGCGATACATCGTCTGCTGCCCCGCGTTCACCATGACATTGACTTGGATGCGGCGCGCGAACCATTGGATCAAGTGGAGGCTCAAATAGATGAGTATGACGAGGGTAAGTAGGTTCAGATTACGCCCGCCGATGGCCGAATCCAGCGCGATCTTGAACAGGTAGGGCGCGGCCAAAGCCACCAGCGCGACGATGACCATGCAGGTCGCGCCGATCAGAAGGGCGCGGCCTTGGGGGATAATGTAGCGCAGCAGCCGCTTGGCGATGCGGGCATCGTAGTTCTTGGCGTATAGTTCCTCTTCCAGGCGAGCGTTGGCAGGTAGAGGAGGTTTGGGGGGCGCGGCAGGCTTCGGCGGTGATGGTTTCCTAAGCAGCCTCATCGTTCCACCTCCGCCAGCCGCGCCACCTCTTCCTGATCGCGAAGTTGCAGGTCGTAGATGTGTCTGTAGGGACCACCGCGGGCCAAAAGTTCTTCGTGGGTACCGCGTTCCACGATGCGACCGCGGTCAAGGACGAGGATCTGGTGTGCCTTTTTGACGGTGCTCAGGCGTTGCGCGATGACGAAAGAGGTGCGTCCTTGCATCAGCGTCGCCAGGGCGCGCTGGATCTCGTGTTCCGTCTCTGTATCCACGCTGGAGGTGGAGTCGTCCAGAATGAGGATGCGCGGGTTGATCAGGAGGGCGCGGGCGATGGCGATCCGCTGGCGCTGGCCGCCGGAGAGGGTGATCCCTCGCTCGCCGACCATCGTCTCGTAACCATCGGGAAACGACATGATAAAATCGTGGGCGCGCGCGGCCTGTGCCGCGGCGATGACTTCTTCCATACTTGCCTGGGGATGGCCGAACGCGATGTTCTCCCGGATCGTGGCCGAAAAGAGGAGGCTTTCCTGCAACACGATGCCGATCTGCCGCCGAAGGGAATGGAGTGTCACATCACGGATGTCTATGCCATCAATAGTGATGCGCCCTTCGCTCACATCATAGAAACGGGGAATCAGGTGCACCAGGCTACTCTTGCCCGCGCCGGTACGGCCTACCAGCGCGACGATCTGCCCCGGTTGGGCCTCTAGTGAGATGTTTTGCAAGGCAGCTTCCTTGCTGTTGGCATAGCGAAAGGAGACGTTTTCAAAGCGCACCAGCCCGGTGACGGGAGGCAGCTCGCGGGCATCGGGCTTCTCCGTCACGTCAAAAGGGGTGTGCAATATTTCGTAGATGCGGCCACCGCTCACCTGGGCTTCGGCGATCATATTGACGACACCGGTCAGCCGCTGTACCGGCATGGCGAGGAGCACTACATAACTGTTGAAGGCGACCAGCGCGCCGACGGTGAGCCGCCCGGCGATCACCTCTCTGCCGCCGAACCAAATGACCAACATAGTGGAGAGGGTGATCAAGAGGCTCAGGGTCGCGCCGATCGTGCCGTGGAGGCGCAAGACGTGCTGACGGCTGCGCATGAGATTGCGGTTGGCCGCTCCGAACTTCTCTATCTCATAGGGTTCGCGGGCGAAGGCCCGTACCACCTGCGCGCCCACCAAGTTCTCTTTCAGCGTGTTGCTCATGCGCGAGTAATCTTGCTGTACCCGATCCCACAGGACGCGCGTTCGCTTTCGCAGATAGGCCGTGAGAGCGGCCAGAATCGGCATCGGTAGGAGGCTGATAAGTGCCAATTGCCAGTTGGTGAGGAGAAGGATGGCAAGAATGCCGATGAAGAGAAGGAGCATGTTGATGGCATCCAGGAAGCCGTAGGCGATGAAGCGCTGCACCGCCTCCACATCGGATGTGCCGCGGGTGAGGAGCTGGCCCGACTCGGCGTAGTCGTGGTATGAAAACGACAGGCGTTGCAGCTTGTCGTAAACGCGATTCCGAAGATCGTAGGCGATGTGCTGCGACAGCCATTCCTGATAGTAGCGCTGTCCCAAGCCAAAGAGCGCGCGCAACAGGCTGACACCCAGGATGGCGAGAGCAACCAATGCCAGAAAGCCTGCCTCGCGCCGGGCCAGGCCTACGTCAATGGCTTGCTTGATGAGCCACGGTACGACCAAATTAAGGATGGTAATGGCCGTCAGACAGATGTAGGTAAGGATGGTCTGGCGGCGATAGGGACGGGCATCGGCAAGTAAGCGGCTAAGGACGTTCATGACCTATATCTCCAACTCCCGCAGCGCCAGCAGCGCGCAGGCGACGGACGCCAGAGATGTGATCTCTCCCCGCCTTACCATCTCTCCGATCTCGGCCAGCGGGCGAAACTCGCACAGGAGGGATTCCGTCTCGTCCAGGTGCAGGTTCCCCCCAGAGCGCGCGTCGCGGGCCAGGAAGGCGTGGGTCGCGGTGGGGCCACGGTTGGTGTCCACCGGGAAACTCCCCAGGTGTTGCCAGTGCTCGCTGATCAGGCCCGTTTCTTCGGCCAATTCGCGGCGGGCACAAGCCAGCGGCAATTCTTCTGCATCGTCTAGATAGCCCGCAGGGAGGTCTGTCGCCAGGCGACCGAGACCATGTTTGTATTGGCGCACGAGGGGCACGCGGCCATCGGCTGTGAGCGCAAAGATGACGGCATAGTCACGGGCCGGGGCCAGGATGTAGCCGTTGATGGCTTGGCCGTTAGGGAGCAGCACATCCTGCTCTTCCACCCATAGCCAAGGTCGCCGGTCCAAAAGGGGGCGCGAGGCGAGGACACGCCAAGGTCGTAGCCACAATGGATCGTCATTATCGTCTGTTGACATCACCTTGTTCCCGTGCTATAATCGTGAGCGACCGATAGGTCGCTCCTCACAGAATTCTGTCCATATCCCCCCACCGCTGGCAGGGCGGGCATCGGCAAGAGTATGACCATCATGAAGACCCATTGGCGTCTGCTTCTGATCGTCATTACAGTTCTTGTCCTTCTCATCGCCCCGGCCAACGCCGTGCTTGCCGCGCCGGATGACGCGGAGGCGGTGGTCCACATCGTTGCCGCCGGCGATACCTTGGCAAACATCGCTTACAAATACGGCACAACCGCCAGCGCGCTAATGCGGGCGAACAATTTGGAAGACCCGAACCTGATCTTCATCGGCCAGCGCATCATCATCCCCGGCGGCTCCGCCGGCAGCGCCGGTGGTGGTAGCGCGGCCCCCGCCACAACCTATACCGTCAAGTTCGGCGACACCCTCAGTGCCATCGCGCGCTCCTTCGGTGTCAGTTTGCAGGCGTTGATGCAAGCGAACGACATTACCGAGCCGAGCCTTATCCGGGTAGGGCAGGTGTTGCGTGTGCCTGCTCAGGGCAGTAATTCCGGGACGCCGACGAGCAGCGTGCGCTACACGGTGCAATATGGCGATACCCTGAACCTCATCGCCCAGAGATACGGCGTCAGTCTCCAGGCCATCGCCCAGGCCAACAACCTTGCGAACATCAACATCCTTCGTGTCGGTCAGGTTCTTATCATCCCCGGCGCACAGAGCGGCGGCCCCACGCCGCCTCCACCTGCACCTTCCGGCGACGGCGTCCGCACTTATACGGTGAAGGCAGGCGATACCTGGAATGCCATCGCCTATCGGTTTGAGGTTTACGTTTATGACCTGGCTGCCTACAACGGTCTCACCATCAACAGCATCATCCGCCCAGGGCAGGTTTTGCGCATCCCTCCCGGCGTGGACATGCGGGTAGGCAAGCGCATCCTGGTGGACCTCTCCGACCAGCGGGTTTACGTCTATGAGGAAGGAAAGTTGATCTGGAACTGGCCCGTCTCCACAGGCCGCCCGGGCTATCGCACCATCACCGGCACGTTCCGCATCCTTGATAAGATGCCTTGGGCTTATGCCTCCACCTGGAACCTCAAGATGCCCTACTGGATGGGCATCTATTGGGCAGGCAAACTGGAGAACGGTTTTCACGGCCAGGTGATCAACTCGTGGGGAGTGCGCATCTGGGATAAATATATCGGCACGCCCTATACCTTCGGCTGCGTCATGCTGGCCGATGACAACATGAAAAAATTGTACGACTGGGCCGAGATCGGCACGCCGGTCATCATCCGGAACTGAGCGCCTTTGCCAGTGACATTGCCCCGGCACGGAGCCGGGGCTTTTGTTTTGCGAGAGCGGTTGTTAGCCCCTATCATATATCAGGTCGGTAGGTAAAGCAAAGGGAACCGACCGCTGCTGACTGCGCCCTAACAAGGCCATCCAGTCACTCAGCCCCCATAAACAGCCTGGTGCAGTCCTTTCAGATAGCCGATGGCGAACAGGCGACCAAGCACCGAATATCCGGGATTGTCATTATCGTCGCCGGTCATCGTCGGCACATGGTCGGGACGGCATAAGCCATCAAAGCCGATGTCACGATACGCTTTCATGCACGCCAGCATGTCAGTTTGACCATCATCATGAAACGTTTCTACAAATTTCTCCGGCGTGCCGCGCACATCGCGCATATGCACAAAGAAGATCTTGCCCTGTGCCCCAAAGTGGCGAATCACGCCCGGCAGGTCATTCGTCATCAAGGCAAAATTCCCTTGGCATAAGGTGATGCCATTTACCGGGCTCGGAACGAGGTCAAGCAAGCGTTGGAAGTTTTCTACGCTGCGCATGATGCGCCCCAATCCGCGGATGGGCGAGAGCGGCGGATCATCGGGATGCATCGCTAATTTGACGTTCGCTTCTTCGGCGACCGGGACAACTCGTTCCAGGAAATATTTCAGGTTCTCCCATAACGTCGCTTCGCTCACCTCGCCATACTCCGTCAGCGGGGCATTCTGCATCAGCGCGTGGTCATAGCCGGTGACGAACGCGCCCCCGCGTGTGGGGATGGTAGTGGATGTTCGTATCCAATTCATGACAGGCATCCACTCATAGCACCATACCCGTATTCCCAACCTGCCCATGTTGCGGATGAGGTCGCAGACTGTCTCAATCTGCTCATCCCGTCCCGGCAATCCCAGTTTGGCTTCGTCCAACGGAGGACGACTTTCCAGCACCTCCAACGTAAAGCCCGCGTTTTCGTAGGCCGTCTTCATGCGCAAGAGCGACGCAAAACTCCAGGGCTGCTCATCCTTAGTTACATCGGCCCTGCTCCCTGCAAACGTTCCCACCACATGTTTCACGCCGCACTGCTGAACAAGGTTCCACAGAGCCGTCGGTTGCGGCGGCAGAACTTCGGCTATCCTCAGCATGATCCTCTCCCCTTAATACCCTCATCAACACCTACCGCCCCGCTACCGATTCATAGTAGCGTGGCCGAAGGGGTTGCGCCCCAAGCATCGGTGAAAGTGTCTGCGGCAAACATCTGATACAGAAAATTGGGGCTGGTTTCGTGGTGCATTATAGCCCCAGGCTGAGGGCGCGTCAAGCCTCTATCCTGGAGCATCCTCTTTGCCTCGCGTTTTCCCTTGTGCTATACTGGGGGCGATGCGCGTCACCGTTTCCGCCCCCGGTAAGGTTATCCTCTTCGGTGAGCATGCGGTCGTTTATGGCCGGCCCGCCATCGCCGTGCCGGTGACGCAGGTGCGTGCCACGGCTGAAGTGGAGCCAGGGAGTGCCGGTGGCGGCTTGCGCATCGTCGCGGCCGATTTGGGGCGAACGCTCTCGCTGGTGGATGCGCCGGAGGATGAGCCGCTGACGGCCATCGTTCGCCTGACGTTAGCCCATCTGGGGATAGAAACCGCGCCCGATGCCGTCATCACCATCCGCTCCACCATCCCCATCGCCAGCGGCATGGGGAGCGGCGCGGCGGTGAGCAGCGCGCTGGCAAAGGCGTTAGCCGTGACCTGCGGACGAGACCTCGGGCCGGAAGAGCTCTCTGCTTTGGTCTTTGAGGTGGAAAAGTTATACCACGGCACGCCCAGCGGCATTGATAACACCGTCATTGCCTACGAGCGGCCCGTCTATTTCATCAAAGGGCAACCGCCGCAGCCCTTTCACATCGCCCATCCTTTCACGCTTGCCATTGCCGACACGGGCATCGCCAGCCCGACGAAGATAGCCGTCGCCGACGTGCGCCGGGCTTGGCAGGCCGATAGAGACCGCTACGAAAGGCTCTTTGACCGGGTCGGCGAGATCGTACAGGCCGCGCGGCGGGCCATTGAAGAAGGCAATGTGGACGCGTTGGGGCCGCTGCTGGATGAGAATCATCGCTTGCTACAAGAGATAGGCGTCTCCTCGGCAGAATTAGACCGGCTGGCCGGCGCGGCCCGCGCCGCGGGCGCGCAAGGAGCCAAGCTTTGCGGCGCGGGGCGCGGCGGCAACCTGATCGCGCTGATACGGCCAGACCAGGCAAGATCGGTGAGCGAAGCCCTGCGCGCCGCAGGCGCAAGGAGCATCATTGTGACCCAGGTGGGTTGAAGCATGAACCTCCGACAACTTTTGGACGAGATGCGCCGGGCCGGTTACCTTGTCACCATCTCCCGGCCGGTGGATCCGCGCTACGAGATGGCGCGGATCATCGCGGCGCTGGATGGACGGCCTGTCCTCTTTACCCACGTGCGCGGCTCCGCTTATCCTGTTATCTCCGGCCTCTGTTCTGACCGACGCTATTTCGCCCTGGCCCTGGGCGAACCTGTGGAGCGACTGCTGTTCCGCCTGGCCGACGCGTTGGCAAAGCCGGTCCGGCCTCCGGTGGTAAAGGAAGCTCCCTGCCAGGAGGTGATAGAAACCGAAGTTGATCTGGAAGCGATCCCGTTCCTCACCCATTGGCCGGGCGACGCGGGGCCTTACGCCACAGCCTCCGTCGCCATCATCAGCGATCCCGATACCGGCCCCAACGCCAGTTATCACCGCCTGTTGCGGCTGGACAGCCGCCGTTGTGCCGCCCGCATCGTAGAGCGACGGGGGACGGATACGGCTTTACGCAAGTCTGCGGGCGATCTCCCCGTTGCCATCTGCATCGGGCTACCCCTCCATGTTCTTCTGGCCGCTTCCATGGCTCCTCCTCCCGGCGTGGACGAGATCGCCATTGCCCACGCGCTCTGCCCGACGCCCGTGGTGCGCTGCCGTACCGTGCCGTTGTACGTGCCTGCCGAAGCAGAGTTCGTCCTAGAAGGACGGATCACCCACCGCACCGCGACGGAAGGGCCTTTCGTGGATTTAACCGGCACGTGGGATTTGGTGCGCGAGCAGCCGGTGATTGAGATAGATTGCATCACCCACCAGCGCGACGCGATGTACCAGGCGTTGCTGCCGGGCCTGCTGGAGCATCGTCTCCTGATGGGGATGCCGCGCGAGCCGACGATCTACGCGGCGGTAAACGAGGTCTGCCGCTGCCTGACGGTCAACATCACGCCGGGGGGGACGTCGTGGCTCCATGCCGTCGTGCAGATAGAGAAGCGCGCGCCCGGTGACGGCCAGAAGGCCATCGCCGCCGCCTTCCGCGGCCATAGTTCGCTGAAACATGTGGTCGTCGTGGATGACGACGTCAATCCCTTTGACCCATCGGATGTGGAATGGGCCATCGCCACGCGCGTCCAGGCGACGCGCGACATCGTGATCTTCCCCGATCAGCCCGGCAGCTCGCTGGACCCGTCGGGCCGGCACACACCGGGGCAGAAATCGCGCACCGACAAGGTTGGCGTGGACGCGACGATACCCTGGGATACGCCCGCCGGCCCATCGCACCCCGAGGCCTTTCGCCGCGTGCCCCTGGCACCGATTGACGTACAAAAGTATCTAGAATGAAACGACGCGGAGATGCTTCGCGCAGTCGGGGCTTGGGAGAAGCCGGAGGAGGAGGTTCTTAAGGCATGCCAGGCCTTGGCTATGGCCATCACACAACCCCGATAGACGACGCCGACATCACACCGGGAAGCGGGTGCTCAGAGTAGCAGTATCCGTAGCCTCAGGATGCCCTACCTCTCACCTGCGACGGCAATGCGCGCCAGAGGAACGGTGAGGCGGACAAGCGTTCCCCGCTCGCCGCCGGGCCGCGGCGAGTAAATGTCAAGCTGCCCATCCAGCAAGGTGGCCCGCTCTCGCATGTTGATGAGGCCCAGGCTGCTACGCTGGTCGTAGGTCGCCATCGTCTGGCCCACGTCAAAACCGACCCCGTTATCCTCAACCTCTACCTGAACGAAGCCGTTGACCGAACGCAGGCGCAACCATACATATTTGGCCTGCGCGTGCTTCTTGGCATTGTTTACCGCCTCCTGAACGACGGCGAAGATCATGGCGCCGGCTTCGCGCGCGATGGGTGGAATCGGCTCGGCCACAAGGCTCACCTCAAAGGGTGCCTCGGTGCGAATCTGCTGGGCATAGGCTTGCAAAGCGGGGACGAGACCCTGTGTCTCCAGAATGATGGGCCGCAACTCAAAAAGGAGCTGACGCACCTGCTGATGCGCCTGGCGGGCCAGGTTCTCCAGGTAATCCAACTCACCTGCGACTTTGCGCGGGCTTGCCTTGAGGAGGCGACGCACGTTGTCCAGGTTCAGGATGAGCGCGCCGAGGACTTGTGCTGCCCCATCGTGCAGATTGCGCGCCAGCTCGTGGCGCACCTCCTCCTGCGCCTTAATGATGCGGTCGCGCTGGGCCCGCAGATTTTCGTAGAGGCGGGCATTCTCCACCGCGATGGCCGCCTGCCCTCCCAAGATGCGCAGCCATTCCAGGTCGTCCTCCGTGAAGCCGCCCTCGCGCTTGTTGACGACCTCCAACACGCCGATGGTGCGGGTCTGGCCGCCCGTGCCCACCTGCAAGGGGACGCAAAGGAGAGAGCGGGTGGTGAAGCGGGTGGTAGAATCAATGCGGCTCGCGTGGCGGGGGTCGCTACGCACGTCGTTCAGAAGGACGGGCTCGCCGTGGGTGGCGACCCAACCAGCGATCCCCTCATCCAGCCTCATGCGCAATTGCTTGAGCGCGCCGGCTGCCTCGCCATGGGGAACCTCAAAAACCAGTTCTTGCTTTTCCGGGTCAAGGAGCATCAGAGAGGAACCCTGAGCATCCAACGCTTCCGCTGCCAGGGCCATAGTTTGGCTGAGGACGGTGGACAGATCAAGGGTGGAGTTTAGAGCGCGGCCCACATTGTAAAGCACCTCCAGCCGCTGCAATCGCCGCTCGCTCGCCTCCAAAGCGGCAGAGAGGCGGGCGAGACGGGCCTCCATTTCCTCATGGCTATCGGCAGAAGGAGGAGTATCTGTGGTCATGGAACCGGCTTCTTTATGAGATTGCCAGCAAAGGCAAACCACAGAAACACAAAGGGCACGGAAAACGCCTGCCTACGTTGTGCCCCCGCGTCTCTGTGGCGCATTTACTCAATATCGTCCTCGGGCATATAGGGGCGACGCCTGCCGCGCTCATCCTCTATCCAGATGACGCGCCGGGATGAGGGGGCTGCCTTCTGTTGGGCCCGTGCCGCGCGCATGTTGTCCAGGAGGGCCATTTGCTGCGAGGGGCGTAGGTGACGCACCGTCCAGGCGAACTCCAGAGTCCAGTCATAGTGATGTAGGAGCGGTTTAAGACCCCTACGCGGCCTGCGCGGGCTCATCCGTTTCTTCCTCCGGGTTCAGCCCCACCTGGGTAGGGGCAACCTCTTCCTGCAAGGCGCGCAGACGACGTGCTTCCTCCAACATCGCCCGTTGCCAAGGTTCGGATGGAAGGCGGCGAAACTCGGCGATCAACTGCCGCTCCATCTCGGTGAGGGAATCAATGGCGACGACAGGGCGCGGGTCATCGGTCAGCCCCAGAAGGTAGTCGGTGGATGTGCCGAGGGCTACCGACAGGCGTTCCAGGACCGGCCCGGCCGCACGTCGGCGTGAGCCATCTTCCATGCGGCAGATGAGCGCGGGAGAGACACCCGCCAACCTGGCCAGCGCGGCCTGACGCAGGCCCCGCTGTTGGCGCAGAGCCCGCAACCGCTCGCGAAACACAGCACTGGTCGTATGGGAATCGCGTGGCATCGGATTAATTGTAGCACAATTCTTGCCAGAGGTCAAAATTCCCTTTTTAATACGCGTTTTCTCTTGACAAGAAGCCGGGAACACACCGACCGGAACGGGCGCGTGGCGACCTTAAGCGGCCAGCAGCGTGCCCGCATCGTAAGAGGGGTCGGTCAGCATCCGGGCCAATTGCCCCGCGATTTCGCCCGACGCCAGCCGCACCTGCAAGCCGGGCAACGCTGCTATCAACGCAGCCATGGCGCGCACTTTGGCCAGCATTCCGCCGGTCACATCTACGCCGTGGGAGCCTCCCAGAGCGCCGGCCAGTTGTGCCACATCGGCAGGGGTCAGGCGCGACCAGCGCCGCGCGGCAGGATCGCGCAAGGGGTCGGACGAATAAACGCCGTCCACCACGCCCAGGAGAATGATGCGCGCCGGGCGGAGGCGCGGCGCGAGCCAGGCGAATATCTCCTCGGTGGAGACGATGGTGCCCCCGCGCACGTCATCCAAGGCCACGTCGCCATAGACGAGCGGCACAAGCCCCCGCGCCAGGGCTTCTGCGATAGGGCGCACCTCCAACTCTTGCAATTCCCCATCGTGGCAACGGGCAGAAGCAGAGGGTTGCAACGACCAGGCCGGGACGTCTGCGGCCAGGAGGGCGTCTGTCACTAAACGGTTCAGGCGCGCGGCCGCGGCGGCGGTCTCGGCGAAACCGCGCCAGCCGCGGGCATCGCGCACACCGGCGCGCGTGCCGTATCGTCGCCCAACGACATGGCCGAAGGAGCCGCTGCCATGGCCCAAGAGGAGATGCAGGTCGGGCCGTGCCGAGCGCGCCCGGGCGATCTCGTCTGCCAGCCGCGCGAGGACAGCGGGGCGAGATGTGGCCTCCCGCGTCTTGTCGGTGATGAGGGAGCCGCCGAGTTTAAGGAAGACCAGTTCGGACATAGGATTCTGGGACGGCCCTCACCCCCGACCCCCTCTCCCGCAGGCGGGAGAGGGGAGTTAGCCCACGCCCTCTCCCCTTCGGGGAGAGGGTAGGGTGAGGGGCGAATTCTCCCTTTAGATAGTCCGCTCGTGAAAATACCTACCCCTGGTAGAGATGGGGATGAGAGTGGGGGTCTGTTACTACCTACGCGTGACCGCGACCTTCTCGCCATCCACCTCTACCCAATCGCCGGTCTCTATCTGGCTGATGTCAATCAAATCCACCATCGGGATTTCGGCAATGATGGCGCCAACGGCGACGATGGCCTCGCTCTGGGCATTGACCAGCGCCATGGGGGCCTTGCCTGCCTTCGCCAGGCGCAGGATGGTGTAAGAGCCGACGGTGCTTCCCTTGCCGGTAGGAAAGACCAGGACACGCCCGGCCACGCTCTGCCCCTGCAAGGGATGGCCGGGTTCAATCACGATGCCCGTTTCCGGGTCCACGCCGCCCAGGAAGCCGATGGGCGCGGGCGAGACCAGGGCCTCGCCCGCGGCGCGTCCGGCGTAGATGGCGCGGCCGGTGAGGGTCAAAGTCTGTGTCATAATGTTCGGTGTAGTGCATCTAGCAGCGCATCGTCTTCGTCCGGCAGGACGGTGCGCGGGTCAAGAAGAAGTTTGCCGTCGGCGATGCGCGCGACAACGGCTGGGTCGCCCGCGCGCAGTCGCGCGGCTGCCGCATCGGGCGAGGCTACGGCCAAAGCGAGGAGCATGGTCGGTAGCGTCTCGCCGGGGAGCGAGCCCCCGCCGACGGTGGACTCTCCGGGGATGACGCTCGCCGGGAGGCCGAACGCGCTCAACGCCTCGGCCCAACGCTGCGCCCGCGCCTGAATGTCGGCCAACGGCATGGCGATCATGCGCCAGACCGGGATCGTTTGCACCGCCTCGCCCCGCAGGTAATGCAGGAGCGTCGCCTGCAAGCCCGCCAGCGTCACCTTGTCCACCCGCAAGGCACGGGTCAAAGGGTGGCGGCGCAGGCGCTCCACGATCTCCCGGCGGCCTACGATGATGCCGCCTTGGGGGCCGCCCAGCAACTTGTCGCCGCTGAAGGTGGTGAGCGTCGCGCCTACCTGCACGCTCTCCTGCGCCGTCGGCTCGGCGGCCAGACCGTAGGCCGTCGTATCCAGCAGCGTGCCGCTCCCCAGGTCGTCCACCACCGGCAAGTTGTGCCGCCGCCCGATCTCCACCAATTCGGCCAACGAGACCTGGGAGACAAAACCGATCTGTTTGAAGTTGGAAGCATGGACTCGCAGGAGGAGCGCGGTGTTCTCGCCGATGGCCGCCTCGTAATCGCGAAGATGGGTGCGGTTGGTCGTGCCGACCTCCACCAGATGCGCGCCGCTCTGCTTCAATACCTCCGGAATGCGAAAGCCGCCGCCGATCTCCACCAGTTGCCCGCGCGAGATCACCACCTCGCGCCCGGCGGCCAAGACGGTCAGCGCCAGGAGGACGGCAGCCGCGTTGTTGTTGACCACCAGCGCGGCCTCCGCGCCCGTCAACCGGCAAAGGATCGCTTCGGCGTGGACGTAGCGAGAGCCGCGCTCGCCCGCCTCCAGGTCATATTCCAGGTTGGAGTAGCCGCGCGCGGCGGCCTCCATCGCCCGACGGGCAGCCTCGCTCAAGGGCGCGCGCCCTAGGTTGGTGTGGATGATGACGCCGGTGGCGTTGATGACGGGGCGCAACGTCGGACGCAGCATCGCGCTTAACCGCTCCCGGACGAGGATAGCCAGCGCGTCCAAAGTAGGCGTGGGTTCCCCTTCTCTGATAGCGCGGCGCGCCTGGGCCAATGCCTCACGCGCGGCGGCGACGACTAGATCGTGGCCGTAGGACGCAGCCAACGTCGCGACCGCCTCATGTTGCAAGAGCCTATCCACGCTGGGGAGACGGCGCAATGCGCTAATTTCCCTGCCCTCCCCTTCAGGCACCACGCTCACTTATTCCAAACTCCCTCTTACCTCGGCGATCGCCTTATCCATCTCCGGTATCTTCGCCGCCTCTGCCTCCCAGAAATCGGGATACTTCATGCGATTCAGATATTCCTTGCTGTAGCCGAACTGCGTCCAGACCTCTTCCTTTTGTCGGAAGAGACGCTCCTTCTCATGAGGCGGGCGTACGTCCAGGATTTCGTGCGTCGTCGCGCCGAGGAAGATGGCCTTGGCCCACATCTCATAGGTATCGGCGTCCGGCGCGCCGACGCGGCGTTCCAGATCGGCCATGACGGAAGGGTAGCGGTCAAAACCGTCGGTGGCGATGGTCACGATATTATCATCCGGGCCCAGGTCCAACATCTTCGCCGTCTTGAGGGCGGCGATGATGTTGCAAATGCTGGAGATGCCGAACGCGCCCCACATCCGGCGCGCGGCGTCGGGCGGTACGCCTAACCGCTCCACCAGGATGGCCTGGCCGTCCTGGATGACCTTCAGGCCCTTGACGCAATCGTCATCGTGCACCAGCATAACATAATCGGTGTTCAGGACGTTGTGAATGAGCGTCACCATCTTGTCGCCGATGCCTTCAATGCGATGTTGGCCGCGGCCGTTGCGGAAGAGGGTGGCGCATTCTCGCGGCTCCACCGCGACGACGGTGCAATCGGGATAGACCTGTCTGATGTGGTCGGCGGCGGCCAGCGTCCCGGCGGAGCCGGGGGCCGAGACGAAGGCGGCGATGCGACCATTGCCCACACCCCGCGCGGCCCGCAAGCAGGCATCCCCTGTGACGTAACGGTGAAAGCGATAGTTGGGCAATAACTCAAACTGAGCCAGCACCTTGTAGCGCGGGTTGCGCATATAGACCTGGTGCGTCCGTTCCAGCGTCAGGATGACGTCGGATTCGGTGCCGGGCGTGAGGTCAAGCCCGCCGCCGTACTTGCGGATGCGCTCGTAGCGCTCCGCGCTCATGCTGTCGGGCATCACGACCAGCGACTCGTACCCCTTCAGGCTGCTGATGTAGGCTGTGCCGATGCCGAAGTTGCCGGTAGAGGGACCGATGACCGTCTTCTCACCGGGGCGAATCTCGCCCGTGGCCTCGGCTTCCATCAGTGTCGTGTAGGCGGGGCCGACCTTGTGGCTGCCGGAAGGGAAGTCCTTCGCCAGCAACACGATGACGTTGGCCCGCACGCCGGTCAGTTCTCCGGGCAGAACGAGGTGATTGACGCCGCCGTCCTCCCTCCTCCAGGTGATGTTGAAGAGGTTAAGGGGGTTCATCTCGTCGGCTTTGAGGGCCGCGCGGGCGCGCGCGCGTAACGCAGGAGGGAGCAGCGTCGGGTCACGCATCTCGGCATAGGTCGGGCCAGGCACAATGGGACGGCGGTTCGGCATAATGGCTCCTTTGCTTGCTCCGATGCTCCTATCTTAACATATTCGCTGATAGGCGCAAGAACCACCCTCCAGCCAGATGGTTGCATTCCCCGCTTCGCGGGGGAGGGCAGGGGGCTTTGTATGCTTCGCGACCGTTGCTCCGATCCTGCTCAGAACTTGAAATGCCCCCTGGGGGCTTCTCAGGAGCCGTACCCACGTTGCCAATACCGGCTAAACCTGCTATAATGTAATTGATAAGCCCGTCATCGCGGAGGGCCGGGTACAGGAGCCTTGATACCCGGCCCATCTTTTTAATTCCGACATCTGCGCCGCCTGTTAGGACACCGATGGTTACAACCGTTACCCTGGCCGACGTCTTGAGCTTGGCGCTGCCGCCGGGAACCCAGGTGCTGGCCGGGGCCGAACGCTTGTTAGTTCCCGTTTCCTGGGTTTGCGTCATGCGGCCCAGCCCCCCCGCTTTCCCTCATCTGGAGGGGGGAGAGCTGGCTTTGGTCGCGACGAACGACCTTCTCTTGTTGGATGGGATACTGACTTTGACGCGTCTGGTGCGTGATCTGGCGGTCGCGGGCGTCGCGGCAGTCGCCGTGAGCGGAGAAGTGACGCCGGAGGCGATGGCCGAGGCACAGGCGGTGGGCATCCCTCTGCTTCTCCTTCCCCAGGGGGTCAAACTGTCGGCCCTGGAACGGGCCGTCATCCGCCTCATCGTGGACCGCCAGGCACAGGTAGAGCATTTCGGCGGCGAGGTGGCCCGTCAGTTAGCGCAGGCTTCCATTGAAAATCGCGGTTGGGCAGGGCTTGCCCAGACCATGGCGAGGATCAGTGGCAAAAGTGTTGTGGTGCAAGATGCCGGTTTCGCGATATTGGCACAAGGGATGCCGCCCGGCCTCTCCCTTTCGCCCACGCCGTTGGCGCCGCATGATCCCGAATTGCGAGCCTGGCTAACGCGCCTGACCCTGCGCGATACGGCTCCCCCCACCCATGAGTGGCCGGTAAAAGATGGCATGGCGCGCCTTGTCAGTGTTATCGTGGCGGAAGGCCAGCCCGGCGGCTATATCTCGTTGTTGGGCCCCGCCGATTCCTTCGCCAGCGACGATCACGTCATCGCCGAGCAGGGCGCTGTGGCCGGCGCGCTGGAACTGGCGAAAGAGCGGGCCATCAACGGCGCAGAGGCCCAACGGCGCGCGGCCTTCTGGGCCGATCTAATGGCTGGCGTGGGCGCGGCGGATGGCTCCTTAGTCCGGCGGGCACGGGAATGGCAATTGGACCTGGATACCGCCTTGCATATCTTGATGCTGGGCTCCGAGCCACCGCTGAACGGCCTACAGCGGGATCGGCTGACGCAACGCCTGGAAGCAGAATTGCTCAATCGCCGTCTGCGCGGCCTCGTCGTCGGCGAGGGTGAACGGGCCATCGCGCTTCTTCCCGCACTTGCCGAGGGACGAGGACGAACGCTGGCGATAAACTTTCTGACTGCCTTGGAGGGTAACTTCCCCGGCTTGCGGCTGGCCGCCGGCATCAGCCGTCCGGCTACGGGGCCGAGAGGGTTGCGCCGCGCGGCAGAGGAGGCGGCTACGGCTCTGGCTTTGGCGCTCCTTTCCCAGGAAGCCCCTCGCGCGGTGGAGGGAGGAGAGTTAGGCCTCTACCGTCTCCTTCTCCCTCTACGGGGGACGGAAGCCTTGGCGGCTTTTGACGAAGAGACGTTAGGCCCGCTGGCCGAATATGACCGACTTAACGGCACAGACCTTTTGCACACGCTGGAGACCTACTTTGCCCAGCGAGGCAACCTCAGCCGCACCGCAGAGGCACTGTTTATCCATCGTAACTCGCTCCTGTATCGCATGGAGCGGATTGCCGCCATCACCGGCCTGGACCTGGAAGATCCGGAGGCCCGATTGCGGCTGCACGTCGCGCTGAAGGCGCGACGCATTCAGCAGGGTATCTCAAATCCTTCATCCATAACACAAGGAGGGTGACATCATGCCACACAATCCGGCAGACATTGAGCGCGTCCGCAAGATCATCGTTGACCGCAAGGTAGAGTTCATCAATCTCCAGTTCAGCGACATCGTCGGCATTGTCAAGACGGTGACGATCCCGGCCCACGAATGGGATGTGGCGGAGGAATACGGCATCTGGTTTGATGGCTCGTCCATTGAGGGCTTTGCCCGCATCGCCGAAAGCGACATGTACCTGGTGCCCGATCTCAGCACCTTCGCCGTGATCCCTTGGGAGGCCGATGACCTGGTCACCGCTCGCTGCATCTGCGACGTCTATACCCCCAAATGGGAGCCTTTCGCAGGCGACCCCCGGCATGTTTTGCAACGCGTGGTGGCCGAAGCCGAACAGATGGGTTATATCTACATGACCGGCCCGGAGTTGGAGTTCTTCTTGTTCAAGCCTGATGCCGACGGCAATCCGCAACCGGTGCCCAACGACAAGGCGGGCTATTTTGACGTCTCCACCGACCTGGCGCACAACGTCCGGCGGCAGATGGTGCGCGCCCTGGAGGATTTCGGCATTGAGGTAGAAGCAGGCCACCATGAGGTCGCCGTCGGCCAGAGCGAGATTGACTTTCGCTACGGCCCCGCCGTGCGCACCGCCGATAACGCCATCACCTTCCGCACCACCCTCAAGGCCATCGCCCAACGCAACGGCCTCTATGCTACCTTCATGCCCAAGCCTATCGCGGGCATCAACGGCTCCGGCATGCACACGCACCAGAGCCTGACCGATAAGCGCACAGGCAAGAATGCCTTCGTGGATACGAAGGATGAATACGGCCTTTCGCAACTTGCCAAGCACTTCATCGCAGGCCAACTGGCCCACGCGCGCGGGATGTCTGCCGTGATCGCGCCGCTGGTCAATTCGTATAAGCGCCTCGTCCCCGGCTATGAGGCTCCGGTCTATATCTCCTGGGCGCGCATCAACCGCAGCGCGCTGATTCGCGTGCCCCGCATCAGCGCGGGCCGTTTGGAGGCCACCCGCATTGAGCTGCGCTGCCCTGATCCATCCTGCAACCCCTATCTGGCCTTCGCCGTGATGCTGGCCGCCGGCCTTGACGGCATCAGGCGAAAACTGGAGCCACCTCCTCCTGCCGAGGAAGACCTGTATCACCTGGACAACAAGCGTCGCAGGCTAGAAGCCATGCCGGGTTCTCTCTACGAAGCATTGGAGGAACTGAAGAAGGACGAAGTCATTCAGGCGGCATTGGGCCCCCACATCTACGAGCGGTACCTGGAAGCGAAAACCCAGGAGTGGGATGAATACCGCATCCACGTCAGCAACTGGGAACTGGAGCGCTATCTACCCATCTATTAAGCAACGTTCTGTCTAACGCAACCCCTATTCCCCCGACATCCCGCCGTTAAAGATGACCTTCATGGCGGGATGTCGTTTTTGTCAAAACTATAGGGATATGGTAGAATCCCCCATGCAAGTTCGGAGATAGGCCGGCCTTCTGAAGTCGGTCGGGTTTTGATCACGGAGGTCATGTGGCAAATACGAAGTCGGCACTGAAGCGCATTCGCAGTTCCGCCCGCAAGGCGATGCGTAACCGCGCCGTGCGCTCGGCGACGCGCACTTATGTAAAGAAAGCACGCGTGCTAATAGAGATGGGGAAGAAGGACGAGGCCCAGGCTGCTGTGATGCAGGCCATCAGCGCACTGGATCGCGCCGTTACGAAAGGCGTGCTGCATCGCAACAACGCCGCGCGGCGCAAGTCTCGTCTGATGCAGCGATTCCACCGTCTGACAGGATAGTCTTTCCAAGGGCTTCTCTATAAGTTCTCAACCAGGCCGGGCGCGTGCCCGGCTTTTGCGCGCCTGGAGAATTGAGGTCTGGCGCTCACCCCAAAAGGAGAGCGCAGAAGGCCAGAGGGCTTGCTAATCCTCCTCTTTGGCAGTATAATCACTGCGTGCCGGGGTCTCCCAGGTCGAGGGTAGCCGTAAGCCTTGTTACCGACTCCTCACAGAGCCGGTGCTAGACTGAAGCGGTTGCATACTCGGTGAGGAAGGCTGCCACCTATGGGAGAGCACAAAGTCTCTTTGCAGATTTACATCGCCAGGCATTGCGCCAACTGCGACCCCGTGCATGACCTGGCGCGCGAGGTAGAGAACGCGCTGCCCGACGTGCAGGTTGAAATCATTGACCTGGAAGAACCTGGAGCGCAGCGGCCCGATGTGGTTTTCGCCACACCTACCTATGTGTTAGACGGGCGCGTGGCCTGGCTGGGTAATCCATGCCGCCATGAGTTGTTCCAACGCCTGAGCGCGGCCCTGGGCCAAAAGGCAGGACCGGGCCCTGTGCCGGGGGGAGTCCGCTAGGGCTGCGCCGGGCACTCCCATCCACAGGGAGGCACTACGGCCATGCCCGACAAACTAGGCTATCTATCTGACATAGAGCTGTTCCAGGACCTCTCCGCGAAAGAGCTGGCAGAACTGGATCGCGTTACTACCATGTCCAGCGTGCCCAAGGGGCGAGTCTTCTATCGCCCTGAAGATAGGGGAGAGGTCCTTTTTATTCTGAAGAAGGGGCAGGTGCAACTATACCGCATCTCGCCCGAAGGCAAGAAGCTCATCATCAGCACCTTGGGGCCGGGCACTCTCTTCGGCGAGATGGCGTTACTGGGCCAGCAGATGCACAACACCTTCGCCGAGGCCTTGGAAGATTGCCTGATCTGCGTCATGAGCCGCAACGATCTGGAGCGGCTTATCCTGAGTAAACCCCAGTTGGCCCTGCGCATGCTGGAAATCACCGGCAAACGCCTCCGCGAGGCCGAGACGCGCTTGGAAGACCTGGCCTTCAAAGGGATTCCGGCCCGGCTCGCTTCCCTCCTATTGCGCCTCGCAGAGGAGCGCGGCAGCCTTGTTATCTCCGGCCTAACCCACCAGGACCTGGCCGAGACCGTAGGAACCTATCGCGAGACGGCCACCCAAGTTCTAAACGATCTCAAATCCCAAGGGCTGATTGACATCGGGCGCAAGCGCATTACCATTTTGGATCAAGAAAGGCTTCAGGCTGTAGCCGAAGGCTGAGCATACGACCGTGAACCCCGGCTAAGGTCGCCGCGCCAACCCGGAGATGCTGCCTGGATGGCCGACCACATAAGTCTATTCTCAGGAGGGAACTCAATGAACAATGCAACGCGCACCTTGCGAGTCGCGGTCGTGGGCTGCGGCAATATCGCCGGGCCCTACGCCGAGACACTGAAGCCCTACAAACAGATTGAACTGGTTGGCGCGACGGACATTATTCCCCAGCGCGCCGCGGATTTCGTCGCCAAGTACGGCGGGAAGGCATACGCTTCTTTAGACGACCTGCTGGCCGACGAAGCGGTGGACGTGGTGTTGAACCTGACGATCCACCATGCGCATGTGGAGGTTATCACCCAATGCCTCAACGCGGGCAAGGACGTCCACAGCGAAAAACCGCTGGCTCTGACCTACCCCGAAGCGAAGGCTTTGGTAGAACTGGCCGCGGCGAAAGGGGTGCGCCTCAGCTGCTCGCCTATCACCTTCATGGGCGAAGCTCAGCAGACCGCCTGGAAAGTGATCCGCGAAGGACGGCTCGGCACCGTGCGCCTGGCCTACGCCGAAGTCAATTGGGGCCGTCCCGAATTATGGCACCCGAACCCGGTGCCATTCTACGAGGTCGGTCCTCTCTTTGATGTGGGCGTCTATCCTCTCACCGTCCTCACGACGATCTTCGGCCCGGCGCGCCGGGCAACTGCCTACGGTACGGTGCTCCACCCTGATCGGGTGACGAAAGACGGCGTTCCTTTCCATATCAGTACGCCGGATTTCGTCGTTGCCGCCGTTGAGTTAGCTAACGGCACGGTGGCGCGCCTGACCACCAATTTTTACGTGGGATTTCACAACAAGCAGACGGGCATTGAGTTTCATGGTGACCTGGGGTCACTCCACCTGTCCAGCTGGCAAAACTTCAACGCCAGTGTGGAGTTCGCCGAGTTCGGGAAGAAGTATGAGCCGGTTCCCCTCGTCAAGGAGCCGTACCCGGGCTGCGAGTGGGGCCGCGCCCTAACCGAGATGTACGACGCCATCGTCGCCGGGCGTCCCCAACGCGCGACAGGCGCGCAGGCAGCCCACGTGGTGGAGATTTTGAACGCCATCGCGACCTCCGCCAAAGAAGGCCGACCTGTGCCGATCACCTCCAGTTTTACGCCGCCTCCGCCGATGGATTGGGCAACCTAGCTTGCACCCAAGGGTCTTGCAGCACCTCAGGTTGGGAGGCAGGTGCGCGATCCTCAAGATATATGCTTGCCAGCGCGAAACGAGGCAGGCCACAGTCTGCCTCGTTTCGCTGCACAGGGGTATAGGGATGTGCCTCATATAACCTCTCTCCACCCCCTCCCCCCTCCTCTCCCCGAATCGGGGAGAGGAGGGGGAACAAAGGGGAGAGAAGAGAGATCTTGGCGGTGGGAAGCCCGCATAGGTACAGGGGACACCCTACCTCCCGGCAAGGGGTTGTACTCCCTGCACCCCGTCGCGAGTGCCGGGTTCATAGAACTTCCGCCCCTGAAGCTTCGCGGGGGAAGGCAGCTGCCTCTTCGCCCCCCTTCCTTTCACGGTTCAGGGCCGGGGTAGGGGCCATCAGGGACTACAGGGGATTGCCTGATTTCTGAGATGCGCTCTGTGTTTACTTGCCGCGTAAACGGCCTTGTGCTACAATCTCTTCTCAAAGGGGCCTCTTAATTCCTCTTTGCCTGCATGGATTTCCTGACCACGGAACAGTGCCGTATGGCCGAGACCGGCTCGCAGGATTCACCCGCTTCTGGCACCTTCAACCTGGGGTGGATGCTCCTGGCCTTTTGGGCCGTTATCCTCTCCGCCGCCTTCGGCGTAGCCATCCCGCGCGCGTCCGCCGAGCAGGGGGCCGCCTATCTGGCGCTGGCGACGCGATACCAGGCGGCGGGCCGCGTGATGGACGCGCGGCGCGCGCTGGATCGCGCGCTGGCTTTGGGCCTTGACTCGGCCTCCCAGTGGGCCGAAGCAGGCAGGCTATATCAGGAGTGGTCGGAACCCGACCGGGCGATTCAGGCCTTCTCGCACGCCGTGCGTCTCTCACCCGACAACACGGATTTTCGTCAGAGGCTGGCGCGCAGTTACGCGGCAGCCAAGCGAGATCAACAAGCCCTGGCAGCGTATCAGGAAGTGGTGCGCCGCGCTCCTCCCGGCTCGGAATCGGTGCTCCTGGAGATGGGGCTCCGCTACACGGCTTTGAAAGACTACGCGGCAGGTGAAGAACACTACCTGCGCGCCCTGGGGGTCTATACCCAGAGTATCGCCCTCCGCTCTGCTTTGTCTGACCTGTACATGGCCTGGGGTCGCCCGGACGACGGCATACGCTGGCTGGAGGAAGCCGCCCAGTTGGAGGCCGCTCCCGCGACGACGAGGCTCATGAAACTGGGACAGGCCTACCTGGCGCAAGGACAGCCGGAGCGGGCCTTGGATGCCTTTACGAAGGCGGGCGATCGCCAACCCGGCGATGCCGAAGCCTATTTCTGGCAGGGTGAGGCGCTGAGCGCGCTGAGCCGTTGGGCGGAGGCGGTGACGGCTTACTATTGGGCGACGGTATTTCGCCCTGCCTCCATCGCCTACAGGCGCAAATTGGGGACGGCGTATCTGCGCGTGGGGCGATGCGAGAAGGCGCAAGAGGTCTTTTGGGACGTGTTAAGGATGGGACCTAACGACGCGCTGGCGTTGGAGGGATTGAGGCGTTGCGCCAAGCCGTAGAAGGGTTGGGTAAGGAGGGCTTTCCCGCCCGCTGGTCGCGCTTCTTCCGGGAACGCATCGCCCGGCGCTGGCCTGCGAAGGCAGAAGGGCGGGGCCGCGCCCTCTGGCTCACCTGGCAGACGGGCTGGCTCTTCCTGGCCCAATCTTCCGCCGGCGTCTTCAATTATCTCTCTAACGTGGCAGCCGGACGCCTTTTGGGGCCGGTGGATTACGGGGCCTTTGCTGCCCTCTCTGCCGTCCTGGTCATCCTGGTCGCGCTGGCGGGCACGATCCAGACCCTGACGGCGCAGGGAATCGCCCGCGCCTTAGCGGGTGGGCGCGGTAGGCAGGTCGCTGCGTTGCTACGCTATCTCTTCCTTGTTGTGGCTTTGCGGTGGGGAGGTCTGGCGGCCCTCGCTGCCATGATCCTCAGCCCACTGCTGGCCTCCTGGCTCCATACATCTGCTATAGCGTCTGCCGTCGCCGGCATCACCATCCTCCCTCTGGCGATGCTTCCCATCTCTCAAGGTGCCCTGCGCGGCAGCCAGCGTTTCATCCCCTTCGGCGTGACCGTGATGGTCAACGGCGGCTTGCGCTTCGTCTTGACCGTGTTGTTGGCACTCCTGGGGCTGGGCCTGGTAGGAACCGTAGCCGCTCTGCCCCTCTCCTATCTGGCCGCCGCGCTTCTGGGCCTGTGGCTCTTGCGCGATCTTCTGCGCCAGGAGCCGGATGCGTCGGCCTCTTTGTCCATAAGGGCGAACTGTGAATTGGCCGGCGCGGCTTTGGGGCTTCTGGCCTTCGCGTTCCTGGTCAACGCGGATGTGATCCTGGTGAAAAATCGCTTCCCCGCCGAGGAAGCAGGGCTCTATTCGGCGATGGCGGTCTTGGGCAAAGCGGTGCTCTACTTTCCGGCAGCCGTCACCGGCGTTCTCTTGCCACTGGTTGTGGGCCGCACCGTCCGTGGAGAGCGATCGCTTTCGCTGCTGCTGGTGAGTCTCGGCGCGGTGTTGGCGCTCTGCGCCGTGTTTGCCGTTCCCTTCGCCCTCTTTCCGGTTCAGGCGTTGGGACTCCTTTTTGGCGCCATCTATGCCGAACACGCGTCGCTATTGGGTTCATATAGCATCGCCATGATGTTGTACGCGATGGCTAACGTCTGGCTCATTTATGCCATCGGCAGGCAACGGCCCGGATATCCCCTGATGTTGGCAGCCGTCGCCCTGGCCGAGATGGTCGCCTTGGCGATGGTGCCGACCAGATTGGAGGCCGTGGTCATGGTCGTGGTGGCCGGTGGAGTTGTCGCGCTCACTCTGGCCGTTGTGGAGGGCGCGCGCCTGTGGTGGCGTCAGAGGATAGCAGGATCATAGTGCAAGTGTGGATTAGCGGCCCCTGCCCCTCCACTTCGCGGGGAAGGGCAGGGTAGAGGCCTCGCACAGATACGCTTGGAGCAGCCCGGTGAAGGAGATATCCGTCGTTATTCCGGCTTTTAACGAGGAAGGGATCATCGCCCGCACGTTGGCCGAGACGTGTGCGGTGCTGCGTGGCCGCGACTACGAGATCATCGTGGTAGATGACGGCAGCAGCGATAGGACTTGGGCCGAAGCAGAGGCTGTCGCGCGGGGTCACGGCGGCGTGCGGGTGCTGCGCGCCGGGCGAAATAGCGGCAAGGGAGCGGCCTTGCGCCAGGGAACCGAGGTCGCTCAAGGGGAGTTCATCGCCTTCCTGGATGCCGATATGGATATTCATCCGCGCCAGCTGTGGCTTCTTCTGGATGCGATGCGCGCCCATAGTGCCGATGTGGCGGTCGGCTCCAAACACCTTGCCGATTCTCGCGTTGCCTTTCCACTCTCCCGGCGCATCTTGAGCCGTGCCTTCTCCTGGCTGGAAAAGGCACTCTTTAACCTGGAACTGAGCGACACGCAGACCGGCCTCAAGCTCTTCCGGGCCGAGGTGTTGCGCCGGGCCTTCCCGCGCGTGCGCGTGCAACGCTACGCTTTTGACCTGGAGCTATTGGTCGCCGCCTCTCGCTTTGGCTATCGCATCGTGGAGGTCCCCGTCACGGTCTCTTTTCAGCGGCCCGGTGCAGGGCGCATCGGCCTGCGGGCCATGCTCAATATGCTGTGGGACCTCATCGTCATCTATTACCGGGCCAGTTTCTGGCGCTGGCTGGAGCCTAGGCTGACAACGAAGATATGGATGATCGTGCTGGCGTTGGGCATCTTCACCACGGGCGTCAGCGTGGGGCGCTTTCTTAGTCGCGTGTGGGTACCGCCGTGGCTGCGCGAGGTCCTGTGGTATGCCACGCTGCGCTTCCTGCCCGGCCAGTGGCGCGATTTGCTCCTGCTGATGGGAGGGCTCCTGCTGACCACCCTGGCCCTGGTGAACCTGAACAAGCATCTGATGGGCGCTTTCGCCCGGCCCGACCGCGGCGACCTGGCCGGTATCCATCGCGCCCTTGCCGCGCCGCGCCCGCCTGTGCAAGAAACAGAAACAGAAGAAACAATGCCGGAGGCCCATCGGGGAGCCGCGCCGTGAGGCTGTTGATGCTGAACTGGCGAGACATCAAGAACCCGTCTGCCGGGGGCGCAGAGGTGGCCACCCACGAGTTGATGCGTCGTTGGGCGGCGTGGGACCACGAGTGTACCCTCTTCTCCGCCTCCTTCCCCGGCGCGCCGGCAGAGGAGTGGATGGATGGGGTGCGCATCGTGCGGCAGGGTGGCCCCTACACGGTACAATTGCGGGCTTGGCGGCGCTACCTGTCTGACCTGCGATCCTGCGGCGATGTGGTCATTGATCAGTGCCATGGCCTTCCCTTTTGGACGCCCCTCTACGTGCGCGGCCCCCTGGTGGGCTACATCCACGAGGTCGCGGGTGAGATCTGGCGTCAGATGACCCCTTTCCCCTTGTCCTTCTTGGGGCCTGCGTTGGAGGCATGGAGCCTGCGTCTTTACCGTGATATTCCCTTCATCACCGTGTCTCCTTCCACGCGAGATGAGTTGATGGCTCAAGGTCTTCGCCGCGTTCAGGTCATTCCCAACGGCCTCACCTGCCCTGTGCGGACGCGGGTACCGGAGAAGGAGGCCGAATTGACCGTTCTCTTCGTGGGTCGCTTGAGTAGGATGAAGGGCGTGGAGGATGCTCTGGACGCTTTCGCACAGGTGGTCGCGGCGGTGCCGGGGGCGCGCCTCTGGGTGGTAGGCTCCGGCCAGCCCGCCTACGAACAGGCCCTACAGGAACGAGCGCGGCGTCTCGCTGTGGCAGGGAAAACGACCTTCTGGGGGCGAGTATCGGAGGCGCAGAAGCTAGACCTGATGGGCCGCGCCCATGTCCTGATCCATCCGTCTGTGAAGGAAGGATGGGGCCTGGTAGTTCTGGAGGCGAACGCGCAAGGGACGCCTGCCGTGGGCTACGCTGTGGCCGGCCTGCGCGACTCCATCCGGCACGGTGAGACAGGTCTCCTGACGCCACCGCGACAGCCGGGCGCGTTGGCCGAGGCCATCGTGTCGTTGTGGCGGGATAGGCCGCGACGCGAGGCTTTCAGCCGTGCCGCGCTGGCCTGGGCCGCCACGTTCCGCTGGGACGACAGCGCACGGGCCTGGTGCGAGGTTCTGGAAAATGTCTCTCGTCGCCCCCCTCTCGCCTCGCAGGGAGGGTGGGATGGATAGGTGAGAGCCAGATTTGAGGAGGTTCCCATGTATGACCCGGCAAAGATGGCCGATCTGCGCGAGGCTCAGGCACGATGGGAGGAGACGACCCTCCAACAGAGCCTCGCCCGCGCAAAGGAGCGCAAAGAGAAGTTCGTCACCGCCTCCGGCGAGGCGGTGAACCGGCTCTATACCCCTGCCGACGTTGCCGATCTGGATTACCTGCGCGACCTGGGCTTCCCCGGCGAATATCCCTTCACGCGCGGCATCCACGCCACCGGCTATCGGGGCAGGTTATGGACAATGCGCATGTTCGCAGGCTTCGGCACGGCGGAAGAAACCAACGCCCGCTTCAAGTATCTGCTACAACAGGGACAGTCGGGCCTCTCCGTCGCCTTTGACCTCCCCACCCTCTACGGCTATGATTCAGATGACCCCCTGGCTGCAGGCGAATTCGGCGAATGCGGTGTCGCCGTCTCCTCGCTGGCCGATATGGAGATCCTCTTTGACGGCATCCCCCTGGATCGGGTCAGCACCTCCATGACCATCAACTCGCCCGCGGCCGTCATTTGGGCCATGTACATTGCCGCCGCGGAGAAGCGCGGCATCCCCATGGCGGCCCTCAGCGGCACGATCCAAAACGACATCCTGAAGGAGTACATCGCCCAGAAGGAGTTCATCTTCCCGCCGGAACCCTCTATGCGCCTGGTGGTGGATACCTTTGAGTTCGCCGCGCGCCACCTCCCCCTCTGGAACCCCATCAGCATCTCCGGCTACCATATCCGTGAGGCGGGTTCTACCGCGGCGCAGGAACTGGCCTTCACCCTGGCCGACGGCTTTGCCTACGTGCAGGCGGGCATCGCGCGCGGGCTGGATGTGGACGAGTTTGCGCCACGCCTCAGCTTCTTCTTCAACGCGCACAACGACTTCTTTGAGGAGATCGCCAAGTATCGGGCGGCGCGGCGCATCTGGGCGCGGGAGATGAGAGAGCGGTTCGGCGCGCGCAACCCGCGCTCCTGGTGGCTCCGTTTCCACACGCAAACGGCGGGCGTCAGCTTGACCGCGCAGCAGCCGGAGAACAACATCGTACGCGTGGCGATCCAGGCCCTGGCCGCGGTGCTGGGCGGAACGCAATCGCTGCATACGAACAGCATGGATGAGGCTCTGGCGCTCCCTACCGAGAAGGCGGCCACCATCGCCCTGCGCACCCAGCAGATCATCGCCCACGAGAGCGGCGCGGCCAACACGGTGGACCCTCTGGGCGGCAGTTACTTCGTGGAAGCCCTGACCGACCGGCTGGAAGAGGAAGCCTACGCCTATTTCCGCCGCATTGATGCCCTGGGCGGCGTCATCCCGGCCATTGAAGCAGGCTTCTTCCAGCAGGAGATCGCCGAAGCGGCCTATCGTTACCAGCACGAGATTGATCAGGGCCAGCGCATCATCGTTGGCGTCAACGACTACGTGGCCGAGGAACCGCTATCAATCCCGATCCTGCAGATGGACCCGCACGGATACGAACGCCAATGCGCGCGATTGGCGCGCCTGCGCGCGGAGCGCGACGGCGAGAAGGTGGGGCAAACCCTGCGCACGCTGGCAGAGGCGGCGAAAGGGACGGCGAACCTGATGCCCTTTATCCTGGACGCGGTGCGCGCCTACGCCACCTTGGGCGAGATCATGGGCGTCTTCCGCCGCGTCTTCGGCGAGTATCGCGAGCCGGTGTTTTTCTGACGCGGTCCTGCCGATTCGGTAGTCGTTGGCAGCAATTTGATAGGTTTTGACAGATTATTTGTGTTAAAATGCACACCAGATGGCCTGCGATAGGCTTGTCGACCCTGCTTTGCGCAGGGTCTCTTGGTCTCTTATGGATGAACGTTCGTCTCGCGTGAGCGGCTTTTACCGTTGGACGCCGGAAGAGCGACGGCGTTGGGTGGCCGCCTGGGCCGGCCTGAGCGCGGCAGAGGCGGCCTTGCTGGATGGCGGCCTGACCCTGGCTGATGCCGACCGGCTCAGCGAAAATGTGATCGGTACCTTCGCGCTCCCCTTGAGCATCGCGGTGAACTTTACCATTAACGGGCGAGACTACCTGATCCCTATGGCGACAGAGGAACCATCGGTGGTGGCCGCGGTCAGCCATGCTGCCAAACTGGCGCGCGCGGGCGGCGGTTTCCAAGCCGGGGCCGATGAGCCTGTCATGATCGGGCAGGTGCAACTCCTGGATGTGCCCAACCTGGATGCTGCAGAGGAGGCCATCCGACGAGCCGAAGCCGAGATAGTGGCTCTGGCCGATGCGGCCCACCCGACCATCAAGCGCCACGGCGGCGGCGTGCGCGGGCTAGATGTGCGCCGACTCTTGCAGACGGCAGCAGGGCCAATGTTGATCGTCCATCTGCTGATAGACGTGCGCGATGCAATGGGGGCCAACGCCGTGAACACCGTGGCCGAGGCTGTAGCCCCCTTGTTGGAACGGTTGACAGGTGGGCGCGTCGGCCTACGCATCCTCTCTAACCTGGCCGACCGCCGACTCGCCTGGGCGCGCTGCACCATCCCGGCTCAAGAATTGGGAGGCGAAGAGTACGCCGGCACACGCGTTGTGCAGGGCATTGTGGAGGCCAGTGCCTTCGCCCAGGCCGACCCCTACCGGGCCGCAACCCACAACAAGGGCATCCTCAACGGCATGGACGCGGTCGCCCTTGCCACGGGGAACGACTGGCGCGGTGTTGAAGCCGGCGCGCATGCCTTCGCCGCACGCAGCGGCCATTACACGGCCCTGGCTACTTGGACGAAAACCGCGCAAGGAGAATTGACAGGGTATCTGAAGATGCCTTTAGCCGTGGGCATCGTCGGCGGCACGACGCAAGCCCATCCGACGGCGCGGGTGGCCCTCAAGATACTAGGTGTGCAGAGCGGACAGGAGTTGGCCATGGTCATGGCCGCGGTGGGCCTGGCGCAGAACCTGGCCGCGCTCAAGGCTCTGGCAACCGAGGGCATCCAGCGGGGGCACATGGCCCTGCACGCCCGGCAGGTCGCCATCGCTGCAGGCGCGAAGGGCGCGGAGGTGGAGCGCATTGCCGCCGCGCTGGTGGCAGAAGGTCAGGTACGCGAGGCGCGGGCACGGGAACTCTTGGCGCATCGCCCATAGAATATATAAACAAAACATATACACGATATATACAGATAGGATGATAGGATACAGCCAGCCAGAAGTCCAGGCAGTACAATAGATCGCGCCACAATGATCTTGAAAGAAGGAAGAGTCGTGGAGTTGACGAAGTGATGAGACCGATACGAGATGTGGGCATCGTAGGCTACGGGGCCTACGTGCCGCGCTATCGTCTGCCGGCGAGCGAGGTCGCGCGCGTGTGGACCGACGGCTACGGCGGCACGCCCATTCAGGAGAAAGCGGTCGCCGGGCTGGACGAAGACACGGCGACGATGAGCATTGAGGCCGCGCACAACGCGCTGGTCCGCGCTGGCATAGACTCAACCTTGATTCGCGCCGTGTGGGTCGGTAGCGAGTCGCACCCTTACGCCGTCAAGCCCACCTCTACCATCGTGGCCGAGGCCATTGGCGCGGTGCCCGCGACCCAGGCCGCCGACTGGCAGTTCGCGTGCAAGGCGGGGACGGAGACCATCCAGGCCGCCCTCGGCTTCGTCGGCTCCGGCATGGCCGATTACGCCTTGGGCATCGGCGCCGACACGGCCCAGGGCCGCCCCGGCGACGCGCTGGAATACACTGCCGGCGCGGGAGCCGCCGCCTTCCTCATCGGCCCGGCGGCGGAGAGCGTGGCTCTGTTTGAGGGCACCCACTCCTACGTGACCGACACACCCGATTTCTGGCGTCGGCCCTACCAACACTATCCAAGCCACGGCGAGCGCTTCACCGGCGAACCTGCCTATTTTCACCACATTGAGTCGGCAGCGCGCAACCTGATGGAGCAATTGGGGCGCACGGCGGGCGACTATCGCTACGTCGTTTTCCACCAGCCAAACGTGAAATTCCCGCAGCGGGTGGCGGAGGCGTTAGGCTTCCGGCGCGAGCAGGTCGCCACCGGCTTACTGGTGGGGCGCATCGGCAATACCTATGCAGCCTCGGCCCTCCTGGGCCTGACGGCCATTCTGGACGAGGCGCAGCCGGGCGACCGCATCTTGCTCGTCTCCTTCGGTTCGGGCGCGGGGAGCGATGCCTTCTCCCTGGTAGCGACGGAGCGATTGTTGGAAAGAAGGAACCTGGCCCCCCGCACCGAGGATTACATCGCCCGCCGCAAGGTGATAGATTACGCGACGTATGTTCGCTATCGCGAGAAGCTGCAGATGAGCTGAAAGAGATTGAGACCTCTCTCCACCCCCTGACCCCCTCCTCTCCCCGAATCGGGGAGAGGAGGGGGCGGGGGGAGAGAAGAGAGGTTCCGGTGAGGGATGATATTACTGTGAGAGACGTCAGTATCATCGGCATCGGCCAGACGAAGGTCGGCGAGCATTGGGATCGCTCGCTGCGCCACCTGGCCTACGACGCCATCACCGCCGCCATTCAGGATAGCGGCATAGATAGGATAGACTCGCTTTACATCGGCAACATGCTCTCCGGTGAATTGAACAACCAGGAGCATCTAGGCGCGCTGGTGGCCGATTTCGTCGGCTTGCGCGGTGTGGAAGCGGTCAAGATTGAGGCCGCGTGCGGCTCCGGCGCGGCGGCGTTGCGCATGGGCTACATCGCCGTCGCAGGTGAGCTATCGGATATCGTCGTCGTCTGCGGCGTGGAGAAGATGACCGACACCATCGGCGACGACACGACCTCGGCCCTGGCCATGGCCGCCGACGCCGACTTTGAGGCCAGCCAGGGGCTCAGCTTCGTCGCCATCAACGCGCTCCTCATGCGGCGCTACCTGCATGAGTACAACGTCAACCACAGCGACTTCGCCAATTTCGCGGTGAACGCGCACCGCAACGCGCTGAACAACCCCTACGCTATGTTCCACACCGCCGTCACGGTGGAATCGTTCAAGCAGGCAAAAATGATCGCCGACCCCATCAACCTGCTGGACTCGTCGCCCATCTGCGACGGCGCGGCGGCGGTGGTATTGGCTCCCACAGAGTGGGTGCAAGGCAGAGGGCGGCGCAATGTGCGCATCGCGGCCAGCGCCATCGCCACCGACAGCGTCAGCCTGCACGACCGGCGCGATCCCCTATGGCTGGAAGCGGTGGCCCTGAGCGCGCACAAGGCGTATAAGCAGGCCGGCATCAGGCCGCAAGATATAGACCTTTTTGAGGTGCACGACGCTTTTACCATCATGAGCGCGCTCTCGTTGGAAGCCAGCGGCTTCGCGCCGCGCGGGCAGGGCGCGCGCCTGGCGGTAGAGGGCGACATCTTTATTAATGGCCGCATCCCCATCAGCACCATGGGCGGTCTGAAGGCGCGCGGCCATCCCGTCGGCGCGACGGGCGTCTATCAGATTGTGGAGGTGGTGGAGCAACTGCGCGGCGAGGCCGGCGCCAACCAGGTGGGCGACGCCCATTGGGGCATGGCGCAGAACATCGGCGGCAGCGGCGCGACGGTCATCACGACGATTTTGGAAGGCGGAAGCTAGGCCGCTCTCTACAAATACTTTTTACTTTTTATGGGTTATGATCCAGGAGGAAATCCATGCGTATCGCACAGAATTGGCGTCTTAAGGCGCAACGCTACACCCTCACGGGCGAAATCTGCGAGGAGTGCGGCACCAAGATATTCCCGCCGCGTGACGTCTGCCCGGAGTGCGTGAAGCCGGCCAGGACGCCCTATACCTTCAGCGGCAAGGGCGAGGTCTATAGCTATACGACGCTCTACGACGCGCCCGCCGGTTTTCAACGCTTCGCGCCCTACACTGTGGCCCTCATCAAGCTGGAAGAAGGCCCCCTCATCACGGCGCAACTGACCGATGTGGACCCGGAAGAAGTCACCATCGGGATGCCGGTGGAGATGACCACCCGCAAACTGTCGGTAGAGGGCGACGAGGGCCTGATCCAATACGGATACAAGTTCCGGAAACGCATCACACAGCTGGCCTAAAGGATTCCCCATCGCCTAAGAAAGCGGTAGTCTCATAGGGGCGTTCAACCGGACGCCCCTTATGATTTAGGGTGGGCAAGATCGCTTCAGGTCATCGGTTTCTGACCAGGAGGTTGCCATGCCAAAGACACGGAGAGCGTTGATTCTGGGATGGCTTCTAACCATCCTTGTTATTCTACAAGGTTGTTCTTCCATCTTCAGGTCTCCGACGAGAACCCCTTCGCCTTCTCCTACGCCGACTTTCACCCCAACCCCTCTGCCCGCAACCCCAACCCCCGTGGCCGGAGGAAGCCTGGACCCCACCGAGCAGTTGGTCATTAGGCTGTACGAGAGGGTTAGTCCAGCCGTGGTGAACATCAACACCCGCACGCTGCAATACAGTTTCTTCGGCATCGTGCCGGAGGAAGGGGCCGGGTCCGGCTTCGTTTGGGATATGGACGGCCACATCGTCACCAATTACCATGTAGTGGCGGACGCCCAGGACATTGAAGTCGGCTTCGGCCAGGATGTGACGCTGCCGGCACAGGTGGTCGGCGTGGACCCCCTTAACGACTTGGCCGTGATCAAGGTGGAGCGTCTGCCCGTCGGGGTCTCGCCCGTAACGGTAGGCGATTCGGCCACGCTGAAGGTGGGGCAATGGGCCATTGCCATCGGCAATCCCTTCGGCCAGTTCCAACGCACCCTCACGGTGGGCGTGGTCAGCGCGTTGGATCGGACCCTATCCTCGGAGGATGGAACCGTGCTGCGCCACCTCATCCAGACCGACGCGGCCATCAACCGCGGCAACTCCGGTGGGCCTCTCCTCAACTCGCAGGGGGACCTGATCGGGGTGAACACGGCCATCTTCTCGCCGAGCGGCACGTCGGCGGGGGTGGGCTTTGCCATCCCGGTGGATACGGTCAAGAAAGTTGTGCCCGTGCTTATCCAGGAAGGACGCTTCCCACATCCCTGGCTGGGGGCAGTAGGCTACTCCATCACGCCAGCGCTGGCTCAGCGGTTGGGGTTGCCCGTCTCCGAGGGGTTGTTGGTGGCACAGATTTATCGCGATAGCCCCGCCGCGGCGGCAGGGCTGCGCGGCGCGCAGCGCCGGGTGGTCATCGGCAATCGCCTCGTCCTCGTCGGGGGCGATATCATTCTGGCGATAGATGGGCATCCTCTCAAGACGTGGGATGAACTGGACGCCTATCTGGAGGAACAAACAAAGATCGGCCAGAAGGTAGTGTTGCAAGTCCTGCGAGATGGGAAGGAGATGAGCCTCACGGTAACCCTGGCAGAACGCCCCGCGAACCTTTGAGAGGAAAAGATACTCTAATGAGATACCTGGACGAAGTGATGACACTCCTACAAGAGGTGCGCACGACCCAGGCCGAGGCGGTAGAGCGCGCGGCGGCAGTGCTGGCAGACGCGATCGCCAACGACCATCTGATTTTCGTCTTCGGCCCTTCCCACGCGGGCATCCTGGCCCAGGAACTCTTCTACCGGGCCGGCGGCCTGGTGCCGGTGAACCCCATCTTGCCGCCGGGGTTGACGAGCGACGTGCGCCCCATCACCCTGACGACGCGCCTGGAACGACTGCCGGGGTTCGGGACGCAGATCGTAGCCGAGACACCCATCGGCGCGGGCGATGTCCTTATCGTCATCTCGGTATCGGGCCGCAACGTCACCACGGTGGAAGTGGCGCAGCAGGCGAAGGCGCGCGGAGCCACGATCATCGCCGTCACTGCGGTGAATTACTCCCGCTCCGTCGCGCCGCGCCAGCCGGGCGCGCCGCGCCTCTACGAAGTGGCAGACCTGGTGCTAGACCTCTGCTCGCCGATAGGGGATGCGCTGGTGGAGGTCGCCGGCCTACGGCAGCGCGTCGGCCCCTCTTCCACAGTCGTTGGGGCCGCGCTCCTGAACTCGGTGGTGGTGCGCACCGCCGAACTCCTGCTAGAGCGAGGCCAAGAACCGCCGGTCTTCATGAGTGCCAACGTGGACGATAGCGACGAGCACAACCGACGCTGGCTGGAGCATTACAAAGGGCGGCTGACTTACCTTTAAGGTTTCCCAAGCCGGTGGCCCATTGTCTTCTGACCGCCAACGTGATATAGTAAGATTGCTTATAGGTTGGGGGTCAGGAACCCCTTACATATTTCCCTCGTCATTACGTTAACACTATATGCAGATCTGTGTCCTGCAAAGGGTGACGAGTGAGGGCGCAATTCATTGCGCCCGATGGTGCGTCATGAATGACGCCCCTACACTGATACCACTGACATCTCGTCACGGCTGCGGCCCATGCTGGCGAGGAGTTGTGGCTCATGAAACGCTACCAGGTCTTCCTGTCGTTGCTTCTGGTCCTGTCGCTGCTCGCGGGCTGCTCCCGTCGCCCGGCCGGCCGCGCGGCCACCCCCACCCCGGAGAAAAAGATGGCTTCATCTGGAACTTCTGTCGTGATCGCCGAGACGGGCCGAAGCGGCGACGGCACGGGCCTTCGTATCCGCCTGAGCGAAGGGAAGGAGCAGACGGAGGCACGACCGCTCGTCCCCCGTCCCTCCAGCACACCCCTGACACCGGCTGAGGTCCAACAGATATTAAACCGGCTCCCGCCTCTCCCTTCCGTGGTGAGCGACACCCAGGCCTTCGCCTTGCCGAAGGAGTCGCTGCCGCCGCCGCGCACCGGCAAGACCGTGACCGATCCCTTCCCGCCCCCGACCACGCCGGTCGCGCCCGAAACGCAAGCCTCCGGCCCGCTGGAAGTGCTCCGCTACGCGCCGGAGGGGAACGTCGCCCTCGCGCCCTACCTGAGCGTCACCTTCTCGCAGCCGATGGTGGCTCTGACCTCGCAAGAAGAGGCCGCCCAAACGGTTCCCGTGCGCCTGGCGCCGGAGCCATCGGGCAAGTGGCGTTGGCTCGGCACCAAGACGCTCCTCTTTGAGCCGGAGGGCCGCTTCCCCATGGCCACCCGCTATACGGTAGAGGTCGCCGCGGGCATCACATCTGCCATCGGCGGCAGGTTGGACGCGACGGTCACCTGGAACTTTACCACACCACCACCCCAGATGCAGTCGCACTACCCCGACGGTGGCCCACAGGTTCTTGATCCCCTGATGTTCGTCGCGTTTGACCAGAAGATTGATCCCGACGCGGTGCTGCCTACCGTCAAAGTAACGGCGGGAGGAACTGCGCGCCCTATCCGCCTCGCCACCGCCGATGAAATCCAGGCCGACGAGACGGTGCGCCGCCTGAGCGAAAGCACGTTAGAGGGGCGCTGGCTCGCCTTCCGTGCCACCGAACCGTTCCCTCCGGCCACGCAGGTCTCGGTCACCATCGGCCCCGGCACGCCTTCCGCCGAAGGGCCCTTAAAGACCGAGAGCGCGCAAGGCTTCGGCTTCTACACCTACGAACCGCTCCGGGTGGAGGAGCATCGTTGCAGTTGGGGCCAGGATTGCCCACCCCTGACGCCTTGGTACATCCGCTTCAACAACCCCCTGGATGGCGATGCGTTCAAGGAATCGTTCCTGCGGGTGGAGCCGGAAGTGCCGGGCCTCAGCATCAACGTCTTCGGCAATACCATCAGCCTGCGCGGGCGCACCCAAGGCCGCACCACCTACAAGGTCACTCTGAGCGCGGCCATTCAAGACCGGTTCGGCCAGACGTTGGGCAAAGACCAGACGCTGACCTTCACTACCGGCTCGTCGCCTTCTGCCATTTCGGTACCCGGAGGCCCCTTCGTCGTCCTGGACCCGTCTGCCAAGCCAACCTATTCGGTCTTCACCATCAACTACAAGAGCCTGAACGTGCAGGCCTATGCCGTGCAGCCGGAGGATTGGACGGCGTTCCAGACCTACCTGCGAGAACGCAATCGCCGGGAGAATCCGCCGACGCCGCCGGGACGCCGCGTCCTCAACAAGTCCATCCCAATCAACGGCAAGGCCGACGAACTGACGGAGACCGCTATTGACTTGAGCCCGGCCCTGACCAATAGCCTGGGGCATTTGGTCGTTATCGTGGAGCCCACGGGCGGCATCCCGATAGAAGGGCAGCAGCCGCGTCGCGTCGTAGTAGCCTGGGTACAGGCGACCCGCATCGGCCTGGATGCCTTCGTGGATCAGAGCAACATGGTGGCTTGGGCCAATTCCCTCCTGACCGGCGCGCCGCTCTCCGGTGTGAATCTGAACCTGTATCCCGGCGGCCCTATCGCCACTACCGACGCCCAAGGGGTGGCGAGACTCCCCTTGCCAAGCACCACCTATGCGACACTCCTGGTGGCCCGCCAAGGCCAGGATGTCGCCATCCTGCCGCGAGACCTTTACTGGTGGGGAGACGGCGGTTGGCGGCGCCAGGAGATGCGAGACGACTTGCGCTGGTATGTCTTTGACGATCGCCAGATGTACCGCCCCGGCGAGGAAGTGCACATCAAAGGCTGGCTCCGCCTCGTCGGCAGCGGGCCCACAGGCGATGTGGGGCCGCTGCAGGGCGCGGTGGAGCGGCTGCGCTACCGCCTGACCGACCCCCAAGGCAATAACCTGCTGGATGGCGTAGTCCCCATCAACGCCATGGGCGGCTTTGATACAGTTCTGAAGTTGCCGCAGCCGATGAACCTGGGTTACGCCTCCCTACTCCTCACGGCGGAAGGTGTCGGCTTCCTCAACGGGCGCGAATATGTCCATCGGTTCCAGGTGCAGGAGTTCCGGCGACCGGAGTTTGAGGTCACGGCCAGCGTCAGCGAGGGGCCACACATCGTCGGCGGCCACGCCATCGCCTCGGTCACGGCCCTCTACTACGCGGGCGGCGCGCTTGCCAATGCCGACGTCACATGGGAGGTGCGGTCATCCCCCGGCTACTTCACCCCGCCCAACTGGGACGACTTCACCTTCGGCTCCTGGATTCCCTGGTGGTACATTTGGCGCGAGCCCGACAGGGGGCAAGAGCAGGTTTTAACCTACAAAGGCTACACCGATGCCGCCGGCGCGCATTACCTGCGCCTTGACTTTGAAGCCGTTGACCCGCCCCGACCGATGAACGTCAACGCCCAGGGCACGGTCATGGATGTCAACCGCCAGGCGTGGACGGCCTCGGCCAATATGCTGGTGCACCCCGCCAGCCTCTATGTGGGCCTCCGCACCGAGCGCTACTTCGTCCGCCAGGGCGAACCCATGAAAGTGGAGGCGATCGTGGTGAACCTGGACGGCGTGCCCATTCCCGGTCGCACCATCGCCCTGCGCGCCGCCCGCCTGGAATGGAAGTATAAAAATGGCTCCTGGCAAGAGGTTGAAGCCGATGCTCAGGATTGTGCCGTGCAGTCGGCGGAGAAACCTGTCCTCTGCACGTTCGCCACGCCGGAGGGCGGCACCTATCGCATCACGGCCACCATCACCGATGACCAAGGGCGCAAGAACCGCACCGAGATGACCCGCTGGGTGAGCGGCGGCAGTCGCCCGCCCGCGCGCAAGGTGGAGCAGGAGGAAGCAACCCTCGTCCCCGACCGCAAGGAGTATCAACCCGGCGACACAGCGGAAATCCTGGTGATGTCGCCCTTCTATCCGGCGGAAGGCGTTGTGACCCTGCGACGCTCCGGCCTCGTCTCCACGCAACGCTTCACGATGGAAGGGCCATCTTACACCTTGCGAATTCCCATTGAAGAAGCCTACATTCCCAACGTGAACGTCCAGGTGGATTTGGTGGGAGCAGCGACGCGCACCACCGACAGCGGCGAGGAGGATACGCGCTTGCCCAAGCGTCCTGCTTTCGCCACCGGCAGTTTGAACCTGCCGGTACCGCCGCTGGCACGCAAACTCTCTCTGGAAGTGACGCCGCGCGATAAGGCGTTGGATCCGGGCGGCGAGACGGTGTTGGACATCACCTTAAAGGATGCGGCAGGCAGGCCGGTGCAAGGCGGCGAACTGGCCGTCGTCGTGGTAGATGAGGCTGTGCTATCCCTGACCGGCTACCGGCTGCCCGACCCCATCGCCGTTTTCTATAGCCAGCGTTCCGCGGGGGTGTCCGACTATCACCTGCGGGCCAGCATCATCCTGGCTAGCCCCGACCAGTTGCTGGCCGAAGGCGAGGCGGGACTGGCCCAAGACCTGGCGATGGTCCCTGAAGCTCCGCGCGCGGCCATGCCGACGGCGGTGATGGAGAAGGCTGTGACAGAGGAGAGGCAAAGCGCCGCCGAGCCGATCCGCGTGCGCCTGGATTTCAATGCCCTTGCCACCTTCGCCCCTGCCGTCCCCACCGATGATCAGGGCCGCGCCCAGGTGACGGTCAAACTGCCCGACAACCTGACCCGCTACCGGGTGATGGTGGTAGCCGTGGCAGGTGGCAAGCAGTTCGGCATGGGCGAATCGGCCATCACGGCCCGGCTCCCGCTGATGGTACGCCCTTCGCCGCCGCGCTTCCTCAATTTCGGCGACCGCTTTGAACTGCCGGTTGTTCTGCAAAACCAGACCGACGCGCCGCTCATGGTGGATGTGGCAGTGCGGGCCACCAACGCCCAACTGACCGGCGACGTGGGCCGCCGCGTGACCATCCCCGCGAACGATCGCGCGGAAGTGCGCTTCCCCGTGGCGACCCTGAGCGCGGGCACTGCCCGCTTTCAGGTGGGCGCGGTGAGCGGCCCTTACGCCGATGCCACCCAATTTGAACTGCCGGTGTGGACGCCCGCGACGACGGAAGCCTTCGCCACCTACGGCGAGATAGACACCGGTGCCGTCGTGCAGCCGATCATCGCCCCCAGCAACGTCTTCACGCAATTCGGTGGCCTGGAGATCAGCACCTCCTCCACCGCACTACAGGCGCTGACCGACGCCGTGCTCTACCTGGTCTCGTATCCCTTTGAGTGTTCGGAGCAGATCGCCTCCCGCATCCTGGCCGTGGCCGCCCTGCGCGACGTGCTGACGGCCTTCAAGGCCGAGGGACTGCCATCGCCCGAAGAGATGTTAGCAGCGGTGGCGCGCGATGTGGAAAAATTGCAGGGGATGCAGAATGACGACGGCGGTTTTCCCATCTGGCGCAAGGGCTACGAATCGTGGCCCTATCTCAGCGTCCACGTCATTCACGCCTTGCAGCGGGCGAAGGAGAAGGGTTTCGTCGTGCCGCCGCAGATGCTGGCTCGCGGCCAGCAATACCTGAAAGACATCCGCAACCACATTCCGCCCGACTACGGCGAGCAGGCCCGCTGGACCATCACGGCCTACGCCCTCTACGTGCGCGACCTGATGGGCGATCGGGATACGGCAGCGGCGCGGGCGCTGATTAAGGAAGCGACGCTGACGAAACTCTCGCCGGAGGCGGTGGGCTGGCTCCTCTCCGTCCTCACCGACGATCCCAACTCCGCATCGGAAGTGAACGCCATCCGCCGCTACTTGGTGAACCGGGTGACGGAGACCGCCGGCGCGGCCAGTTTTACGACCTCTTACAGCGATAATGACGCCTACGTGCTTCTTCACTCCAGCCGCCGCACCGATGCCATCATCCTGGATGCGCTGATGGCCGACCAGCCGCAGAGCGACCTGATCCCGAAACTGGTGCGCGGGCTCCTGGCCCACCGCACGCAAGGGCGCTGGAGCAATACCCAGGAGAACGCCTTCGTGCTCCTGGCCCTGGACCGCTACTTCAACACCTATGAGGCACAGACGCCCGATTTCGTGGCCCGCGCCTGGTTGGGCGAGCAGTATGCCGGAGGACACGAGTTTAAGGGACGCACGACCGATCGCCATGAGATCAGAGTTCCCATGTCGTACCTCAAGGATAGCACCGGCGAGCAAGACCTGATCCTGAGCAAAGAGGGCGTGGGGCGGCTATACTATCGCCTGGGCCTGCGCTACGCGCCCACCGACCTGCAACTCCAGCCCGCCGATTATGGCTTCACCGTGGAACGCACCTACGAGGCGATAGACAGCCCCGAGGATGTGAGCCGGGATGAAAATGGGGTCTGGCACATCGTCGCGGGGGCGCGGGTGCGGGTGCGCCTGACGATGGTGGCGACATCTCGCCGCTACCATGTGGCGCTGGTGGACCCGCTTCCCGCCGGCTTTGAGGCGTTGAACCCTGCCTTAGCCGTCACCGGCAGCATCCCCCGCGACGAAAAAGGCTCGGAAGGACGCGGCTCTTGGTGGTGGTGGAGCACCTGGTATCAGCACCAGAACCTGCGAGACGAGCGGGCCGAGGCGTTCACGCCGCTCCTTTGGGAGGGCGTCTATACCTACAGTTACGTGGCCCGCGCCACCACCCCCGGCGAGTTCATCGTCCCACCGGCGAAGGCCGAGGAGATGTACGCGCCGGAGACCTTTGGCCGCAGCGGGACGGACCGGGTGATCGTGGAGTGAGGGCAGGCACGATTGCTACCGATTTCCCATTGACGGTGAACCGCCTTGCGCCGATAATAAGATAGTGCATCCTGTATCAATCATGGCATCATACGAGGGAGACATTGGCTTCCGCAGAAACCAACAACTCGGCCAAGATTCTGGTGGTGGATGACGACCCGGATATCCGCACTCTGCTGCGCCTGGTTCTGATGTCGTCGGGGTTCCGCGTCGTTCTCGCCGAAGATGGCGACCAAGCATTGCGGCGCGTGGCAGAGGACCTGCCCGACCTGGTCTTGTGCGATATCCTGATGCCGAACCTGGACGGCTACGAGACGCTGGCCGCGCTGCGCAGCAATCCCGCCAGCCGCAACCTGCCGGTGCTGATCATCTCTGCCCGTGGGGAGGCCCACGCGGTGAAGCGTGCGCTGGACGCGGGGGCAAACGGCTATTTCGTCAAGCCCTTTGAGACCCGCGATCTCGTGGCCGAGATTCGCCGGCTCCTAGCGGCAAGGACAAGTGCCCCATGAACGCGGCCCGGCCCTCCACAACCGCCCCAAGCAAACCGCGCTGGATACGGTGGGCGGCGGCAGGGCTGGCCGCGTATGGCCTCCTGTTCACCCTCTACACCCTTCTCCAGCCTCTGGGCGAGGAGGGCCGTCTCATCGTCGGCGATCTCGTCTATATCCCGTCCAGCCTCGTGGCCGGCGTGCTATGCCTGTTGGTGCTCCGCGCGACGCAAGACCATCGCCTACGCTGGGCCTGGGGGCTCATCGGCCTGGGTCTCATCTCTTGGGCCGTGGCCGATACCCTCTGGGCCTGGTACGAGTTGGTGCTGGGTGTTCTCCCTGAACCCCCACACCTGACGGACATCTTCTACTTGGCGATGTATCCGTTGTTTTTCGCCGGCTTGCTGGCCTATCCGACCGCGCGGTGGAACTGGCTGAACCGCGCCAAGCTGCTCCTGGATGTCTCCATCATTGCGGCCGCAGCGGCAATCTTCGGCTGGTATTACCTCATCGCGCCCCTCATGGCCACCGAAGCCGAAAGCGTGTTGGGCCGGGTCGTTGAACTGGCTTATCCGTTGGGCGACCTCATTCTCATCTGGGCGCTGGTTCGCATCTACTTCGCCGCGCCGCGCACCGCCGCAGCGGACGCCATCCTTATGCTCGTAGCAGGGATCGGCATCAACGTGGTGGCCGATGTGTGGTACGCCTTCCTCTCCGCACAGGGCCTTTATTATACCGGCCATTTCTCGGATGCCCTCTGGGTGCTGGGTTCGGTGTGCATGGGCGGTGCAGCCTTGGCCCAATACCGTGCGCTCTCCGCCGGGGACCAGATCGGCCCTTTACCCTCGCGGTCTTCACAACGGCTCAGAGAGCGAACACAGCAATTCCTCCCCTACGTCATGTTGGTCCCTGTTTCCATTCTGGAGATAAAAGGGACTTCCGATTTGATTACACCCGACCTGCCGGAGTGGGGGCTTCTCCTCGGTGGCTGGATGATGATCGTGCTCATCGTCGCGCGCCAGATCGTCACCATCGGTGAGAGTAACCGCCTGAACGCAGAGCTGGCACGGCGGCTGGCGGAGGTCGCCCTCCTGAACGAGCAAATGCGGCAAACCAACGAGAAGCTGCAAGAGGCCGACCGCCTCAAATCTGAGTTCGTCTCCAACGTCTCCCACGAACTTCGCACTCCCCTCACGAACATCCTGGGCTATACCGAGCTGTTATTAGATTCGTCCCCCGATCCGCTGACGCCGTTTCAGGCCGAGGGGCTGCGCATCGTGCACAGGAACGGACATAGGTTGCTGAACCTGGTGAACGATTTGCTGGATGTAAGTCGTCTGGAATCGGGCCGGTTCATCATTGAGCCCACTCCTCTATCTCCGGCTCCTCTCTTGCGCCAGTTATTAGAAGAAGCGCGCCCGCAAGCAGCCAAGAAAGGCCTTGCGTTGATAGCAGACTTGCCGGACGGCCTCCCTGCCATCCTGGCCGACGGGCCGCGCGTGGCCCAGGTTGTGAATAACCTTCTTGCCAATGCCATCAAGTTCACGCCGCCGGGCGGTCAGGTCAACGTCGGCTGCGACGAGTTAGAGGGTGAGAGCGGCTCTCTCAAAAGTATCCTGCCTTTCTCCTCTCAGGCAACCCCCGACCTGCCGCCGGGGAAATGGTTGGTTGTGATCGTGTCCGACACGGGCATCGGCATCCCCGCCGATGAGTTGCCTCACCTTTTCTCCCGCTTCTATCGCGCGCCGGAGGCCCGCCGCCAGGCGATTCGCGGGGCCGGGCTCGGCCTGTGCGTGGCGAAGGCCATCGTGGAGGCGCACGGCGGCAAGATCGGCGTAGAGAGTCAGCCAGGCCGGGGCAGCGCTTTCTGGTTCGCTTTGCCCGCCGAGGCAGGCAATTCTACCGGCCAAGGCGATGAGCGGAGGATAGGCGCGGCACAGCCAATACTTAGTAGGAAGTAGAAAGCGATCGGTAGGAAGCGAGGCGGCCCTTTACTGCCGAAGGTAAGAACCGAGAGTCGGGGTGGGGATAGGCCCGTCGTAGCCCGACGCGGGGCCCTTCGCGTCGGGCTCGGATTTTACGAAAGATCGCATCTCAGCGGGGAGCGCCATCAGCCGCGCTCCCTTTCTCTTTCCACCGGCTCCCGCACGGACTCGGACGACGGAAGCAAAGTCCAGGCAAAGACCAGAAGCACCGCCACCAGAAGGAGCCAATTCATGATCTCACCTCCAAGAGAGGGGATTATCCACCGACACAAGCGTTAAGACGTGAGAAGGCCGGGTAAAGTTCCTGCCGCGCTGCCGTAGAGGTGTGCCGGCCATCTCTCTGCAACATAGCCAGCCTATCGCGAGACTATGAAGAGCATATGAGATGAACATGAAAAGAAGGTGAAAATCGGGCTGCCGTTGTGTGTAAGTTTCTTCATCATCTTGCTCCGCCGCGACCCTTGTGCTAGAATCCGGACGGAGGCAAGGGCGAGATGCACATCACCCTGAAGCTGGGCGAACCGTTGTGGCGGCAGGTGGGCCAACGGACGCTGAAACTGGATCAAATAGAGGAAAACACGACGGTGGCCGGGGTCTTGCGCGACCTGGCCGCGAGGTATCCTGCTTTCGGCGCAGCCTTGGGAGGTTCGGATCCGCGCCAAGATATTCCCTATAATCTCTTCGTCAATGACCGCCTCGTGCGTTGGGAGGCGGCGGCGACGACACCCCTGCGCGACGGCGATACTCTTTACCTTTTTCTGCCCATCGTAGGCGGCAGGGGGACCGCTGAGCGGCTTCCGCGCGCTTTCTACGCGCGGGCGACGGTGGAGGTGGCGCGCGCCCTTCTAGGTCAACGCCTGGTGCGGATGGTGGAAGGCGAAAGGCTGGCCGGACGCATCGTAGAGACGGAGGCCTACGTGGGCCGCGATGACTTGGCCTCTCACGCCGCGCGCGGGCGTACGGCCCGCAACGCGGTCATGTACGGCCCACCCGGCTATGCTTATGTCTATTTCATCTACGGGATGCACCACTGCCTGAACGTGGTCACCGAGGACGAGGGCTTCCCGGCGGCGGTGTTGATCCGCGCGCTGGAACCGCTGGAGGGGCTGGCGCAGATGCAAGCGCGGCGTGGTTGCCCCGATGCCGGCTTGACCAACGGCCCCGGTTGTCTTTGCCAGGCCCTGGCCATCACCCGTGCCTTGAACGGCGCCGACCTGTGCGAAGGATCGGAGCTCTTCATTGAAGCGGACATGCCCATCCCCGATGCGGAAGTGATCGCCACGCCGCGCGTCGGCGTGCGGGGCGACGCGCGCGCCCTGACGGTTCCCTGGCGCTTTCTGGTGCGCGGCAACGGCCATGTCTCGCGGAAAGGGTGAGGCAGCAACTGCCGGTCGGATGCAGGTGAGAGAATCCCTGTTTACCTCCGCTTCATCAGCCTTATCGCCTCTTGGACCTCTTCCGCGCCCACAACGAAGGCCGTGCCCGCGTAGGCCAATGCCCCCACCATCAGCCCACCGGCACCGACCGCAAGCGCGTTCTCTCCTCCCAATCGGTTCATCCAACCCATCAGCATCAGCGCCAGCGCACCGCTCGCCAGCGCGCTGCGCGCGACCGTTGCCCTCAGGCGACGTCCTTCCAATCCCGCCAGCCTCTCGCGCATGAGCCAAAGGAGCGCGGCCATCTCCGCCGTGGTTGCCAGCGTGTTCGCCAGGGCCAATCCGCCGAAACTGAGGGGGCGAATGAGGAGAAGGCTCAGGAGGACGTTGCCCAGCATCGCCGCCAGGCCGACCAGGACGGGCGTGCGGGTGTCATGCAGAGCATAAAAGGCACGCGCCACAACCTCTACCACCGAATGGGCAAGCAGCCCGGCGGCATAGAAGGTGAGGGCATAGGCCACGGCGGCGGTGGAGCGCTCGTCAAACGCGCCGCGCTGTAACAGGAGCCGGATAAGAGGCTCGCGCAAGATGATGAGCCCTACGGTGGCCGGCATCGCCAAGAAGACGACGCCCCGCAAGGTGGACGAGAGGACGGTACGCAGGGCCACGCGGTCATCGCGCGCGGCCAGCGTCGCGAAAGTGGGAAAGGCGGCAGTGGCGATGGCCTGGGCCACGATGCCCTGAGGCAGCAGCATCAGGAGCCAGGCGTAGTTAAGCGCGGCCAGGCTGCCTGCGGCCAGGCCGGAAGCGAGGATCGTGTTGACCAGGAAATTGAGTTGCACTGCCGCCAGGCCCAGCACACGCGGCCCCATCAGCCGCCCGACCTCGCGCACGCCGGCTTCGCGCAGGCCCAGGACAGGCGACCAACGCCAGCCGCGCCGCGCCACTTCGGGTATCTGTACTGCCAGATGCCCCGCCGCGCCCACGATGACGCCCATCACCAGGCCGCGCACGCCCCACCTGGGAGCCAGGAACCAGGCCCCGGCAATGATGGCAAGGTTATAGACGACGGGAGCGAGCGCGGGCAGAAGAAAGTGTTGGTAGGCGTTGAGCATCGCCATGATGATGCCGCTGATGCCAAAGACCACCGTGGAGAGGAGCATCCCCCGCATGAGGTCGGCGGTTAGGGCCTGTTGCTCCGGCGAGAAACCGGGCGCGATGACGGCGCGCACCAGGAACGGGGCCAGCAGTGCAGCCAGGCCCGCTAATGAGGAGAGTGCCAGGAAGAGGAGATTGGTGACCGCGCTGGCGAGGCGATCGGCTCCGACGCGATCGTTCCGCACGAGGTAGCCGCTGAAGGTAGGAAGGAAGGCCGAGGCGAGCGCGCCCCCTGCCACCAGTTGAAAGAGGATGTCGGGGAGGCGGAAGGCAGCCAGGTAGGCGTCCAATTCGGCACCGGTACCGAAGCGCGCGCCGATGATCACCTCGCGCGCCAGGCCTGCGACGCGACTGGCGACGAAGAAGATCATCACGGTGCCCGCGGCGCGAGCTATATGCCCGGCGCGGGAGGGAGAGATGGATGCCATTGTGTTCCGCTAAGCCTCCACCCTGAGCTTCATGTCTGAACTTCAGACGGGAGAGGGATGAAACAAGTTTGCCCCAACGCCTGTCCTGGGGTATAATCGGCCTTGTAACTTAAATCGTCAACAAAGGAGCCGTATGCCGCCTGAGCTCGTCAACAGCATCGGCGTGGTGCTGCAAATCATCGTGGCCCTGGCGGGGGCGTTCTTGCTGGCCTTCTGGGTCAGCCTGGTCATCTGGACTTTCCGCGATATCCGCTCCCGCACGCGCGACATCTTCGCGCAGTTGCTGGCCGCGCTCATGGTTCTTCTCTTCGGGCCCATCGGCCTCATGATTTACTTTCTTTTGCGCCCCAGGGAAACGCTGGATCAGATCTATGATCGCCAATTGGAACAGGAAGCCCTCCTGCGAGATATTGAAGAGCAACGGGCTTGCCCCAAGTGCCACCGCCCCATAGAGGACGACTTCCGCCTCTGCCCCTATTGCCGCACCCCCCTCAAGAAGCCTTGCTCCCATTGCGGTCGCCTCCTTCATCTGGAGTGGGATGTCTGCCCTTACTGCGGCACCGAGGCAGCCGGCCCGCGCATCCATACGCTGCCGGCTACAGAGGAGCCGAAACCGGAACAGGTCAGATAAAGCCTCTTTTATTCCCCTACCGCACGATTTCCACCTCGCCACACACCGCCTGCGCGGCGATCGTATCGGCCCCGGACGCGGCGATCTGCTGCCCCGCGCCATCTACTAGCCCTACGATGATGCGATAGCGCCCCGGCGGCGCGAGCGGGTTCAGGTTCACGTCCTGCTCATCGCGCACGAATTCGCCCACGGGCCAGCGGCTGGGGGGGAAACGGCGGATGATGCTCGCGGCCCGGTCCAGCCGATCGCCCCATATTTGCCCACCGCTATCCACCAGATGCACCACCGGCATATAGTCGTGCATAAGAGGCGCGCTCGCCTGCCAGTAGAGAGTGACGTGCACCCAACCGCTAGGTGGATGGGAGCGATCGTCGCGGGCGCGCAGGCGCGTATCGCCCAAGCGACAGCCCGCGAGGCGCAAGGACGCGCCGAAGCTGGCATCCAACGGGCGAACGTCCGGCGGCAGAGCCGGATAGCGGGTGCGCACGGCGTAGCCTTTGACCACCACGCCTGCCGGATATTGCTCCGTCACCAGGGGATAGTGCTCCGAGAGCCAGCGTTCTACCAGGCCATCCGGGTCAAAGGTTGCCGTGTGAGATTGTACCAGCCAGATCGTATCGTAACCGGTCATCCCTTCCAGCGGCGGTGTGACCTGCGCGAGGTCGCTCAAGCGGTCGTGAAATGGGAAGAAAAGCGGTAGGGGGCCGCGGTAATATTGCTTGAAGGCGATGTTCATATAATCCACGTGCACCAGAACGGCATCGCCCGGCCTGCCGTGCTGCGCCACATAGCGGGCCGCCTCGCGCCAGTCCTCCCGTCGGTGTTGCGGTTGCCAGTTCTCGCCGAGAGCCATGATGGTCGCGCCCGCCACGAGCAGTACGGCCAGCAGGCCCACGAGGCGCTGTCGCTCGGTGAGCCAACCCAGGAAGGTCGCGATGGCCAGCAGAATCGCGGGGACGATGGCAATAAAGTAGCGCATCTCGGCTAAGACGAGGAGATCGCGACGGCCCAGGATGAGCGCGGTCGCCAATGGCAGGAAGAAGAAACCGGCCAGGTACCAACGCGCGCGTCCGGAGGCGGCGATGCCGGCTAACGCGAGAGCAGCAACGATCCAAGGCACCGATGGCCCCCATGCGGCCTTGTGGATGGTCCAGGTCTTGAGCCAGCTGCCCACCAGCGCGAGGGTGCCCGGCGGCGCGCCGCCGGGGAGGGCGGCTGGCGTCGCTGTGGCAAGCCAGGCACGCCAGGCCAGCGGTGCAAAACCGAGGGCGATGGTGGCGAGGGTGAGGAGGCCGATGAATCTCTTTCCTCCCACCTGTGCCCCTCGCTGCGCTCCGATTGGGGGGAAGGAACGGATGGACCTCTCTTCTCCCCCTTTTGTCCCCCTCCTCTCCCCCAATGGGGGAGAGGAGGGGGGGAGGGGGGTGGAGAGAGGTTCCGGCAAAGGCCGCCTTTCTGCTCGCGGGAGAGGAGCCGGGGGTGAGGGGGAGCCCTGTTGCCGAAGTCGGCTACTTACCAGCCACCAGAACGCGGCCACCGGCAGGAGCACCGCGCTGAGGAGATAGGTATAGAGCGCGGCCAGCATCGCCACCGCCGAGACAACGGCCCATCGCAGCTGCCCCTCATCCAACACGCGCAGGAAAGCATAAAGCCCTGCCATGACCAAGGTCACCGATAGGGCATACATCCGTGCCTCTTGGCCGTACCAGACGAGGAAAGGGTTGAGGGCTACCAGGAGCGCAGCGACGAGGCCCGTAGGCCAACCGCCCAGGCGAAGCCCCAACCCGTACATCGGGAAGACCAGGAGCGCGCCCGCAAAGACGGATAGGGAGCGAACGGCTACCTCGCTTTCGCCTAATATCCCGATAAGGTAGTGGAGCAAGAGATAGTAGATGGGAGGGTGCGGGTCTTGCTCCAAAGCCAGGCCCACGCGTAGGATGTCGCCGGGGGATTGGCGCGCCCAATAAAGGCTCATCGCCTCGTCAAACCAGAAACTCTGATCGCTCAGCCGCCAGGCACGCATGACCAGGGCGACTACGAAAAGGCCCCAGGGAGCATAGCGGCGGAAGGCCTGCGTTGACGCCGGTGGAATGACAGAGGATGAATCAACAGATCGCAAGTGGGACTCCGAGGGCGATAACGAGCAGGACGCCTCTCATAACGCGAAGATGAACAAAAGATCGTTCACGTTGGTATTCGTCGGGCCGGTGATGATGAGGTCACCCAGGGCCGAGAAATAATGATAACTGTCGTTATCCGCGAGGAAGGCGAGGGCATCCAGGCCGGCGGCGCGTCCGCGGGCGATGGTGCTGCCGGTGGCGATCGCGCCCGCAGCATCGGTAGGGCCGTCGTTGCCGTCGGTCGCCAGAGCCGCCACCAGCGCGCCTTCCCACCCGGCCAGCGCCAGGGCCGCGGCCAGAGCCAACTCCTGGTTGCGCCCGCCGCGCCCCTGCCCCTGCACCGTCACCGTCGTCTCACCGCCCAGCACCCAACAGGCAGGCCGCGCCAGGGGAGCTTCATCCCGCAGCAGTCCTTTGGCTAAGGCCGCGGCCACACGCCCCACCTCGCGCGCCTCGCCTTCCAACCAGGTGGTCACCAATGCGGCCTGCAGGCCCAACTCGCGCGCCCGCGCCACAGCCGCGGCCGCGGCCTGGCCGTTATCGCCGATGAGGACATTTTGCGTGCGGGCAAAGGCCGGGTCGCCGATCTTAGGCGTCTCCGGAATCTCGCCTGCCAGCCCGCGTTGCAGGTGGGCGATGATGGCGGGCGGCGCGCTCTCTTCTAAGCCATAGCGTTTCAGCACGGCCCAAGCATCGCCAAAGGTGCTGCTATCGGGGACGGTGGGGCCGGAGGCGATGACATCCAGCGGACTCCCCACCACATCAGATAGGATGAGGCAGACCAGGGAGGCAGGCTGTGCCCAACGGGCCAGTTGCCCGCCCTTGATCTGGGAGCAATGCTTGCGTACCGCGTTGATTTCGTTGATGGTCGCGCCGCTGCGCAGGAGCGCGCCGGTGAGGGCCTGCTTATCGGCCAGCGTGATGTCGCCCGCAGGGAGAGGGAGGAGGGCAGAGCCGCCGCCGGAGAGCAGGCAAAAGACCAGATCATCGGGCCGCAGATCGCCGAGGAGGGCCTTGATCTTCTCCGCGCCGGCGCGCCCGGCCTCATCGGGGACGGGATGCCCGGCTTCTACTAGGGTGATGGGTGATTGGTGGAAGTTGAATCTCTCTTCTCCCCCCTCTGTCTCCCCTCTTCTTCCCGAATCGGAGAGAGGAGGGGGGATGGGGGGTGAAGAGAGGTCATGCGCTCCCGCGCCCAACCCCATCTGCCAGACCCGCTCCGCCGCGGTGTGCCCTTTCTTCACGTTGACGATGCCAGCGGTGAGGCGATCGCCCAGGAGATCGGCCAAAGCCGCGGCCATCGGTGCGCCCGCCTTGCCCGCACCTACCACATAGATGCGTCCATGGCGCGCCAGATCGTAGGTGCGACCATCTATCTGCAAAATATCGCCCTCGCGCCGCACATGGCGATAGATCGCCTGGGCCGGATCCACCGCGGACAAGGCCGCGGCCATCACCTCGGCGGCGATCCGGCGCATCTGAGATTCTTGCGGTGAGAGGGTGGTCATGGCTTTGTTTCCTCCGCCGCGCGTTGCGCGGCTTGTTGTGGCGAGGCCACGCCGGTCAACACGTCGGTCAAGGCGCGCTGGATGGCCCGGCTCGCCTCGTTGTAGCCCAAGCCCACCGTGCGATATTTGCAAGCCTCTAACTGCTCCCGCAGGAAGACGAAATAAGGGTCGGCCTGGCCCCACTGCTCCAAAGCGGAGCGGCGCGAGGGAAGCGAGTTGGCCGCCCGTGCCCAGGAGGAACTGCGCGTCGTATCCAGCAGCCAGATGATGAACTGCATGGCTGCTTGTTGGCGCTTCGGGTCTCCCGTTACGATCGCCAATCCCCATCCCTGGCCGATGGTCATCACGCGGCCGTCGCGCAGCGGCATGGGGGCATAGGCCACATTGCGCAGTTCTCCCCGCCCGGCCAGGTAGCGTTGCGCGCGCACCTGGGTCATCGCGACCCTGCCCGAAAGCAAGAGTTCCCAGCCTGCATCTGTGTCGTTCTGCTCTAAGGCCTGAGGTGGGATGAAGCCGCGAGCCTGGGCTTCTTTGAAGAAGGCGAGGGTCTGCTCCAGCGCTTCCTGATCCAAAGGGACCGTAGAGCCGTTCCTCTCCCATTTGCCGCCCGCGGCCAGGTATTGCGACAACACCGCGTCGCTCGCCAGTCCGCCGCGTCCGGCAGCAGGCAAGAAGTAATTGGAACCGTTGGTCAGGAAGTCGGCCCAGGTACGCGGGGCGGCGGTGAGGCGGCGGACGTCGTACAGGACGTGCTCAAAGTCGGTCTGGAAGGGGACGGCATACCAATGGCCGTTGACCTGCCCTCCCTCGGCGGCGCAAGGGAAGAGGTCGGAGATGAGTTCCGCAGGCAAGAGCCCATCCAGCGGTTGCAAAAGGCCCGCGCTCACGGCGGAGTTAAGTTCTGCCAAGTCAATGCTGACCAGGTCGGGCAGGACTTTAGGGGCAGCGCGGGCCGAAGTGGTCAAGAGGTCTAGAATCCCCCCTTTGCCATAGGGGAGTTTGAGGGCTACCTGAAAGACGACCCCCGGGTGCGCCGTCTCAAAACCGGCAAGGTGCTGGCTGACGATCACGCGGCCTGCGCCATCTTCTCCCGGCGAGAACCATTCCGTCGTCCACCAGGTTAGCGTCAGGCTATGGGTAGAGGTCAGGGGGAGCGACGGTGTGGCGGGTGTAGGCGTCTCTCCGGCTGATGCACCGGGGGTTGGCGAGACGGACGCGGCCGATTCGGCGGTGGCCGTAGCTGGCGGCGTAGGCGTCGGCATAAAGGGAAGGGAACGGATGTTGCAGGCGGTCAGCAGGGCAAACGCGCAGGCAAGGCTCAGCGCCAGCCCGACGTCACGCATCGGCCTCTGCCTGGTGGGGTCTTTCATGTCCTCTCCTGGGTGAGAAGCCTCGCCGCCATTATAGCACAACTCCGGCGAGACAGGAATCGCGCAGGCTGAGCTTCGGACATGAGTTCAGATACCGAAAACAACCTTGAAATGTCACCTGGGCCGGCTTGCCAAGGCAGAGGCGGCGCTACAGGCCCCCACTTTTCCTCGCCTCGCTGTCGCTCGGCCCCCCCCTTTCTCCCCCGTTTTACGGGGGAGAAAGGGGGGATAGTGGGGGCCAGTGGCCCTTACCCTGCCCTTATACCCCACTTGTGGGCAACGATTAGCTGGGGGAAAGGAGAGGCAGGGGTAGAGAGAGGTAAAGGCTTTGCTCTGCCTCCCAAGTTTCTGTTGTGGCCTATGCCGTGCCGCGAGTGGCATGGAGATTCTCAGAGCGGCAGAGCAGGATTCTGAAAAATTGAACGCCCGAACTCACGTCCAAAACTTCAGGGACGACCTTGACAAATACGTAAAGATATGGTATTATTGTCTTAATAAGACATTAATTGATTATCTGGCTATGTTTGTTGACGCGGGGGTAGCACGTTCATTCTTCGCCCTCAGGAGGAGAGTTGAACATACCTAGCGATGGGTCCGGCCCTGAGTTGCGGGCCAAGAAACTTCATGAGCTCTTGGCCGAAAAGCTGGAAGAACTTATCCTGAACGGGACCTATCCCCCCGGTGAGAGCCTCCCTTCCGCTCAGGCCATTGCGGCCAAGTATGGTGTCAGCCAGACGGTAGTGCGCGATGCGATCCGCGGCCTGGCTGCCAAAGGGTTGGTACAAGCCCGTCATGGAGTGGGCGTCTTCGTGACGGAGAACGCGAACAAGGGGTTAATGGACTCGGCGCGCCTGGCCCTTCTGCGAGGAGAGGTAACCCCGCGGGAGATATGGGAAGTACGCAGAATCTTTGAGGTGGAGATCGCCGCCTTGGCTGCTGCCCGTCGCACCGAAGAAGATCTAGAAAATCTCCGGAAGATCGTGGCCGACTATAAGGCAGCAGCAGGTACGGAGCCCTGGGAAAAGACTTTTTCGTTTCACGTCCAGTTTCACCTGGCCTTGATCAAAGCCGTTCATAACCGCGCCTTTACCATCCTGATGGAGCCGATCACGGAGCTGCTCATCGTGAGCGCGCAGCGTGAGGACCCCGGCGAGGGCGCCGTGCGCACCTTTCAGCAGCACGAACATATCTTCTCCTTGATTAAAGCCGGTGACGTTGAGGGAGCCCGCCAGGCCATGTTGGAGCACTTCACGCATCCCTGGGCCTGGGACGTTAACCCGCGACCAAGCCGAAAACGGATCAACGCTGAACCCGCCGCTCCCTGAGATCTTTTCAGGCCATCGTTTTCGGCATGGCGCGCCCATCATGCCCGGAGGCGGTTTATCGTTCTCAGCGCACCATCCTACGCTGCGGAGCCGCCTTCCCCCTTAGGCTATTCTGAGGTAAGGAGGTGATGTCACCAGAGAAACGCCGGTTTCAGGGCCTATTGGGATCGTCCATCTACCATTTCAGAGCCTGAACCATAGCAAGGAGGACAAGAATGGACATCAAGAAGACGGTCTCACGTCGCCAATTCGTGAGGCTGACTGGCATCGCCGCCGGTGCTGCGGCCCTGGCTGCCTGTGCGACCCCCACGCCCCAGGTCATCAAAGAGACCGTAGTCGTTGAGAAACCGGTCGAGAAGGTCGTGGAGAAGGTCGTGACCCCTACGCCGGTTCCCATCACCTTCTCTATGCTGGTAGAGACAAACGAGGAGATCCTGGCCGCCCATCAGGCAGCAATCAATGAATACAAACAGGTTAAGCCGTGGGTTACCATCAAGCTACAGCCCGGATCAACGCCCGAGCTGAACGAGATCGTACCCTGGCTCGCAGCCGGGACCGCTCCGGATGCTTTCCGACACGCTTTGGATCGCGGCACCGGCTGGGGCCTCAAGAACCTCGTTTACGACTTTGCTCCCTTCGCAAAGGATGTGGGGGCCGTTGACAAGTACGTGGAGGCCGTCTGGAAGGGGTACATGTGGCGGGATGGCCAAGTCTGGATGCTCCCCTCCGACACCAACACGTTTGCCTTCTGGTGCAACCCCGTCCTCTTTGAGCGAGCCGGCGTCAAGAACCTCATGCCGCCAAAGACCTGGGACGAGATGGTGCAGGCGGCTAAGGCCATTGCCAAGCCCGATCCTGACCCCAACAAGGCCATCTGGGGCTTTGGTCGGGCGGTGACCATCGGTTGGGCCTCTTGGTGGCACTATTGGTGGCTATGGCGCGAAGGTGGCGACTACTATGACGGCAAGAATCTCCTCTACAAAGAGGCGATGATTGAGTCCATCAAGAAGGTTCAGTACCTGGTCAAAGAGAAACTCCTCCCCGCTCTGGATAACTGGCAGGATGCCTGGTACCAAGGCCGCATGGGGATGCAGGAGTACGGACAATGGGTCCTCCCGGCCGACGTGCGAGGGCCATGGAACAACAACGATCCTAAGGGGAAATGGGAGGCCGACTATCCTCGCCCCGACTTCGTGATCTCCACGATGCCCAAGTTCCGTGACGATGTCCCCGGCTACTCCATCCTGGCCGGCTTCGGTTGGTGCATTCCCAAGTCCAACAAGAACTTCAACGAGACGGCAGAGTATCTGTGGTGGCATATCAGCCACAAGACGCATGGCCAGATGTATGTCACGCCTTACAAGCAGATGCCGGCCGTTAAGAAGGAAGTGGTTACGCATCCGTGGCTGGAGCACCCGGCCTTGGCCGCCTTCCAGGAGCAACTGAAGACAACCAAGCCGATGACGGTCTATCCGGAGGTCTTGCAGATCATAGACGAGTGTAACCCCAGCCTCCTCATCAACGCCTTCACGGGGAAGATCACTGCTGAGCAGGCTGTGGAGGAGTCGTACAAGTGTGCCGAACCCATCATTCGGGAAGCGCAAGCGAATAGGTAGGTGGGCTTAGGTTGGGAAGGGGGGGCCTGCAGCCTTGCTGAAGGCCCCCCTCATCCTGCGGAGGATCGGATGTCCACTAAGGTAGAGCCAACAACGGCGCGCGCTGTCCCCGGCAGGCGAGTCGGTGAAGCAATGCAAGCCTATGCCCGCCCCCGGCCCAACTTGTGGCAGCGCATTTGGAAGGAGCGGACTGCCTATCTCCTCGTTATGCCGGCGATCCTGGGTTATTTGGTCTTCTGGACATATCCCGTAATTTTTGCTTTCGTCGCCAGTTTCACCCGTTATGACAATTTCACCATGAGGCCACTGCCGCACCTGTTGGATAATTACCATCGTGCCCTCGTGCGCGATCCCGTGGTAAAGCGCGCGATCCTGAATGTAGCGGAGTACACTTTGATCACCTTGGGCATCGGCCAGCCTGTTGCGCTTAGCCTGGCCCTGGCTTTGAATAGCCTGCGGCGTGGTGTTGCCCTCTATCGCACGATCTATTACATCCCTATCGTGACCTCCATCGTCACCGTGGGCACGGTCTTTCGCTGGCTCTTCGGCGGTGACGCAACCAGCCCTATCAACATCATCTTGAAAGCCCTCACCGGCTTGGGGCCGGTCAGGTGGTTATGGGAGCCGCTCACAGTAATCCCCGTGATCAGCGCGGTGGCCATCTGGTTGGGGTTGGGGTTTAATGCTATCATCTGGATGGCGGGTCTGAAGGCGATCCCGCCGGAGTATTACGAGGTAGCCACCATTGACGGCGCTTCCGGCTGGCGACAGTTTTGGTCCATCACGCTACCGCTCCTGAAGCCGGTGATCATCTTCCAAGTAGTCATGGGGTTCATCGGTGGCATGAAGGAATTTGGACTGCCTTTGGTGATGACCGGCGGCACGTTGACCACACTGTATGCCATGACTCCGGTAATGATGATTTATAACTACGGCTTCGCGCGCTTCCAGATGGGGTACGCCTCCGCACTGGCTTTCCTGCTGACCCTCCTATTGATTACCGCTACGCTTATTCAGTTCCGCCTGTATGGTAGAACCCAATCATACGAGTGAGAGTGAATCATGCGCACGACTCTAGATAGACCGGCTATTGATTTCCTCGGCGGTTGGCGCTTTCGGCAATGGCTGAACCAAGGGTTTCTATATCTAGGCCTCACATTCATGGCAATCTTTGTATTGTTCCCCTTCTACTACATGGTTGTCTCGTCTCTGCGAGAGCCGTTTTACAACTTTGACCGGCTGAATTTGGACCTTTTGCCCAGCGCCTTCAACCTGCAACCTTATCGCAGGATTCTCAGTGCAAAGCTTCCACTAGGTCTAGGAGGCTATACCCAAAACGCAATCCTTATCGGTTTTAGAAATACCATTATTCTGGTGATAGCGATTGTCGGTGCCAGCACCTTTCTTAACGGCCTCGCTGCTTATGCTTTCGCCAAGCGCGATTTTCCAGGCAAGCAGATCCTTTTTACCTTATTCCTTCTCACCATCATCTTGCCGGGCGAGGTGACACTGGTCACGAAATATGTGATGCTCCATAGGTGGCATTTGCTCAATACTCACTGGGCATTGATCCTCCCGTCACTCACGAGCATATTCGGCATCTTCCTTATGCGCCAATTCATCAGCACCATCCCCGACGCCCTTCTGGAGGCCGCCCGCATAGATGGCGCGACCGAGTTTCAAGTTATCACCCGCATTGTCTTCCCCCTCTCGGTGCCGGTGCTGGCGACCTACGCCCTTTTCACCTACCTGGGCGTGTGGAACGATCTTATCGGCCCCTTGATCTTCCTGAACGTGCCGGACAAATGGACCCTGCAACTTGCTCTTTACAATTTCTCTCGCAGTTATTCCTTTGAATATGGCTCGGCTTACCAGGACCCGACCGGCCTCCGTATGCAGACGCTGTTTGCCGGCCTGATCATCTCGGCCTTGCCCACCATTCTGGTATTTATCGTCTTCCAACGCCGGCTTGTCTCAGGTATCACCCTCACCGGTCTGAAAGGCTAGCAAGCGGTTGCGCAATGCCCTCTATGAACCCCTTACAGCGCAGGAGACATTCATGGCCGCGCACGTGAAAACGCATAATGGCACCCCGACCCTCTTCCTGGATGGACGGCCTGCCTTCTATGGCCTCATGTGGGGAAGCCCCCCTGCTCCCGACGGCTATCCCTTGAAGGAATGTGCCCGCTACTATGGGGAAGCGGGGATTCACCTCTTCACCTTTGACATGGGGACGGGGGGAAATCCACCCGATTGGTGCGGGCCCCAGCCGGGGCGGTCGGAGCATTGGGATTTTTCTACCTTAGAAGGGCGATTCGGGCAGATACTAGAAGCAGACCCCGAAGCCCGCTTTCACCTGCGGGTTCATTTGGAGATGCCGGCCTGGTGGCAAAAACTTTACCCCGAAGAATGCGAACTGACATCCGATGGCCGGCGACTATGCCAATCCTTCGCCTCCAAAGTCTGGCGTGAGCAGGCGAAAGCATACCTGAAAGCCCTTATCGCCCACTTCCAGAGCATCGGCCTGGCCGAGCGCATCATCGCCTATCAGACAGGAGCCGGCGGCACGGGCGAGTGGGTCAAGGCGACCGCGATGGCCGGTTTCTGTGGCGACTACAGCCGGCCGATGCAGGAGCATTTCCGCGCCTGGCTACGCCAGACCTACCAAGATGATGTATCCGCTTTGCGCGAGGCTTGGGCCGACCATTCTGTAACCTTTGACACGGCGGTGGTCCCTTCGGCTACCGCCCAACTGCAAACCGCTCACTTCACCTTTCGCGATCCCAAACGCGAGCAGAACGTCATTGACTACTATCGTTGCCTGGCAGAACTCTGCGGCGACCTGGTGATAGATTTCAACCGTACCGTCAAAGAGGCAACCAACGGGCAGGTGCTGGCCGGGGCCTTCTTCGGTTATCTGATGGAATTATCCTGGAACGCCGGCTTTTTCGCCGAAGGCGCGGATAGCGAGTATTCGTCCTACCAGCGGAGCGGCCATCTGGGCTTGCGGCGGGTCTTGGAATCACCCTACACCGATTTTCTGGTGAGCCCTTACAGTTACGGCTTCCGCGGCATCGGCGGCGAAGGGCCGAGCA
>FWPU01002003.1_pt1 | contig 58577 bp, 52 predicted proteins | sample 2228361 | NCBI WGS metagenome assembly FWPU01 (sample SAMEA103939777, study PRJEB20133) | metagenome
CAAAAGCCTGCTTATTATAGATGACTTTAATTCTGAATGGGACAGAAGTAAACAGAAGGCGGCTAAGGAGTTGATAAAAAAAATTGATACTCAAAGCTTTATAATGGACACAGAAAACAGGGAAGAAGCAAACTTTATAATAGAAAAAGGGGAAATAATTAAATTATGAATGAAGAAATCAGCAGAACTGAAGAAAAATATGACGCAAGCAGTATAACCGTTCTTAAAGGACTTGAAGCGGTTAGAAAAAGACCTGCAATGTATATAGGCAGTACAGGTTCGCCCGGCTTACACCACCTTGTTTATGAAGTGGTTGATAACAGTATAGATGAGGCTCTCGCTGGCTATTGTAAAAAAATAAAGGTGACTATTCACCTTGATAATAGTGTCAGTGTTGAGGATGACGGAAGAGGCATCCCTGTTGACCCCCACCCGGAAACAGGAGTTTCCGCACTGGAAACGGTCATGACCACTCTACACGCTGGTGGCAAGTTCGACGGGAAAAGTTACAAAGTGTCGGGTGGACTTCATGGTGTTGGTATATCAGTTGTTAACGCCCTTTCCGAATTTCTTGAGGTTGAGGTAAGAAGAGACGGTAAAGTTTATTATCAATGTTACGAGAGGGGAGTTACAAAAGAACCACTAACTATTACTGGTAACACCTCCAGAACAGGAACAATGGTGCGTTTTTTACCTGACAAGGAAATATTTGAAACAACAGAGTTCAGCTACGACATACTTGCCCACAGGTTCAGAGAACTTGCTTACCTGAACTCAGGAGTCTGTATTTCTCTGAAAGACGAAAGAACAGAGCGGTCACAGGATTTCTGTTATGAAGGTGGTGTGGTTTCTTTTGTGCAACATCTCAACAAGAACAAAAATGTGTTGTTTGACAAAGTAATCTATTTTAAAGGTGAAAAGGACAACATTTTTGTGGAGGCAGCTCTCCAGTATAACGACACCTACAACGAAAATATCTACACCTTTGTAAACAGCATTAACACAGTGGAAGGTGGAACCCACCTGATGGGATTCAAGTCTGCCCTGACCAAGACCATTAATAATCTGGCTGTAAAAATAGGTTTCAGCAAAGACAATAAGGAGTCCTTCACAGGAGAAGACGTGAGGGAAGGATTAACCTTGATTCTGAGCATTAAGATACCAAATCCCCAGTTTGAGGGACAGACAAAGACAAAACTGGGAAACAGCGAAGTAAAAGGTATCGTGGAAAGCATAACCAACGAAAAGCTCAATAACTTTTTTGAAGAAAATCCGCATATAGCCAAGATTATTGTGGCGAAGGCAGAAGCAGCAAGGGCAACAAGGGAAGCGTCGAGAAAAGCAAAAGAATTAGCCAGAAGAAAAAATGCATTTGATGACCTGTCCCTGCCGGGGAAATTGGCTGACTGTCAGGAAAAGGATCCAGATAAAAGCGAGATTTTTATTGTTGAGGGTGAATCAGCCGGTGGTTCTGCGAAACAGGGGAGGAACAGAAAGTTTCAGGCTATACTTCCTTTAAAAGGAAAAATACTTAACGTTGAAAAATCAAGAGAAGAAAAACTCCTTTCTAACGAAGAGATAAAAACCATCATTTCTGCCCTCGGGATAAGCCTTTTAAAAGAAAGGGAGATGAAAAAACTTAGATATGGCAAGGTAATAATAATGACGGATGCAGATGTTGATGGTTCACATATAAGAACCCTTCTTTTAACACTTTTTTACAGACAGATGCCACAGCTTATTGAGAATGGTCACCTTTACATAGCCCAGCCACCACTTTACAAGATAAAAAAAGATAAAACAGAAAAATATCTTAAAGATGAAAAAGAGCTTGAAGAAACAATACTGGAGTTTGCCAGCGAACGAATAAAGGTAATGAAAGAAGGGGAGACAGAAAGGCAGTTGCAAAATTCACGGGAGTTTTTAAAAAGGCTGACCACCTACAAAAGGATTTCAAGAAATCTGGAGAAAAGAAATAACGACATCTTTGTCATTGAATCGGCATTGTTTAACTTTTCTGGGCAGGATGATTTTAAAAATGAACAGGTTTTTGATGAAAACCTGCAAAAATTAAAGGTTCAGCTTGCCAACATGAATTTAAAAGTACACTATGGTGAAAAACAGAAAGACGAGGAACATGGCAGTTTCTTTATAGAGATTAAAACAGAAAGAGATAACAAACATTTCTCAACAATAGTCTCCAGAGAGTTCTTCACCTCAGGAGATTTCAGGGATCTGAGGGAAATTGTGAAAGAAGCAAAAAAAGTGATAGATATTCCCCCCTATATTGTTGATTTTGAAGGCAGACATGTGGTAAAAAACCTTAAGGAGCTTTACGAAAGAGCCTATGAGGCTGGTTCAAAGGGTGTTTATATACAGAGATACAAAGGCTTGGGCGAAATGAATCCGTCACAACTCTGGGAGACAACGATGAATCCGGACAAAAGGACACTCGTAAAGATATCCATAGAGGACACGGTTGCCGCTGACGAAGTGTTCACAATGCTGATGGGAGAGAAAGTTGAACCAAGAAAAAGATTCATAGAGGAAAATGCCTGGGAAGTAAAAAATCTCGACATCTAAAGAGGTGTTGTAAGAACAGGGAGGCTAAAATGCCGGTTCGGTTAACATCAAAGGAGATTGTAAGAAGAAGCTTTTTTTCCGGTGCAGAAAAAGAAAAGATAGAGTTCAGAGCGGTGCAGGGAAGTGCTGCCGAGGCGGTTGAATTCGGATTAGATATGGCTTCAGAGGGCTATAATATCTTTGTCCTCGGAGAAGCAGGACTGGGTAAACACGACATGATTACCGCCATTACCCAGAACAAAGCACTGGATGAACAGGTGCCCGAAGATTATGTTTACGTTTACAATTTCAGAGATGTGGACAACCCCATATTTTTAAAGTTTCCTCCAACAAAAGGTGCCATGTTTGCCAAAGACATGGATGAGCTTGTTGACAGCCTGAGAAAAGAAATCCCCAAAATTTTTGAGTCCAAGGAGTACGAAAACGAAAAAAATCAAATAATAGAAAAGTTTCAGGAGTTTGACAGACAGGTCTTTGATCTGCTTACAGAAGAAGCGAGAGGAAGAGGATTTTCCCTTGAAAGGGGTGTGGATGGTTTTGTTTTTCTGCCTATCAAAGACAACGAAGTGCTTGATGACGAAAAATTTGCAAAACTCCCCGAAACAGAAAAAAAGGCAATACAGGAGAAAATAAAAATCCTTCAGGGCAGGCTGAAAGAGGCAATAAAATTAGTCAAAGAGGCGGAAAAGGAGACGAAAAAAAAGATACTGGAGCTGGAAAAGAGGGTTGCAATTTCGGCTGTTTCCTATCATATTGAAGAGCTTAAGGAAAAATATAACTTCAACCAGAAGATCGTAAACTATCTTGAACTGGTGCAGGAAGACGTGCTTAGCAACCTTGATGACTTCAAGCAGGCGGAGATGCCTGTGCCGGCAAATATGGCACTAAGGCTTTTCAAACCGGAGCCGTCTTTTTTACGGTATAAGGTTAATGTGTTTATAGACAGAAACGGTCAGAAAGGAGCTCCGGTTGTTTACGAAACAAATCCCAATCCTTTTAATCTTATCGGTAAGGTGGAGTACCGCTTTCAGATGGGTATGGCGGTAACGGATTTTATGCTCATTAAACCTGGTGCCCTGCACAGGGCAAATGGTGGTTATCTCATACTGGATGCCCTTGATTTGTTTAAAAATCCATTTTCCTATGACATTTTAAAAAGGGCGGTAAAAAACAGGGAGATAAGGATTGAAGACCCTCTTGAGTCCTACAGGGTTTCTTCCGGCACACTGAAACCTGAGCCAATTCCGCTGAAAGTAAAGGTGATTATTATAGGCAGTCCATACATTTACTACATTCTCTACCATTATGATGAAGAGTTTAACAAGATATTTAAAGTCAAGGCTGACTTTGAAAGAGACATGGACTGGAATGAGCAGACAGAGGCGAGCTATGCATGGTTTATAAATCAACTTGTGGAAAGGGAAAAGCTCCTGCCCTTTGATGTTTCGGCTATAAGGCGGGTGATTGAGTATGGGGGGCGTCTGGTGGATGACCAGAAAAAACTGTCTATAAAGGTAGAAGAGATAGCGGCAATAGTGCGGGAAGCAAGCTTTTATGCTAAAAAGGCTGGCAAGGACAAGGTTTACAGAGAAGATGTTTACACTGCCATAAAGAAACGTAAGGAAAGACATGGAAAGCTTGAAAAACGGGTGCAGGAACTGATTATGAGGGAGATTTTCCTTATCTCTTCCGAAGGCGAAAGGGTAGGCACTATAAACGGACTGTCTGTTTATGATCTTGGCGATTACAGCTTTGGCAGACCGTCACGGATAACCGCAAAGGTTTATACAGGCAAGGAAGGAGTGGTACATATTGACAGGGAGGCAAAGCTGAGCGGAAAGATCCATGACAAAGGCTCCATGATAATGGCTGCATATTTAAACAGTAAATTTGGCACAGAAGAGCCGTTAAGTTTCAGTGCCACCATCAGTTTTGAACAGCTCTACGGAATGGTGGAAGGTGACAGTGCCACCCTTGCAGAGCTCATTGTGTTGCAGTCTGCTATTGGGAACATTCCCCTCAAGCAGCATCTTGCTATAACAGGCTCAATGAATCAGCACGGAGAGGCACAGGCAATAGGCGGTGTAAACGAAAAGATAGAAGGCTTCTTTGCCGTTTGCTACGAAAGGGGATTAAAAGGTAACGAAGGTGTTATAATACCAAAATCTAATGTTCAAAACCTGATGCTAAGCGAAGAGATTCAGGATGCGGTGGAAAAAGGGCTTTTTCATATCTATGCTGTTGAAAATGTGGATGAGGCGATGGAACTCATGACGGGAATGAAAATGGGTGTTAAAAACGAAAAGGGAGAGTATCCCGAGGGAACGGTAAACCATATAGTTCATAAAGCCTTGAAAGCATTAAAGGAAAAAAGCCAGAAAAAAGAAGAAAAGATGGCCACCAAAAAGAAAAAGGAAGAGAAAAATGATGGAAAAGAAAACGGAAGCAACACCTGAGAAAGACGACATAGAAAAATTCATTGAAACGGAGCAGGAAAAAACAAAGACGGAACTTGCCGAAATCCAGAGCGAACTTAACAGACTTTACAAGCGTCTTTCGGACTATGTTACAACCCTTGATGAAGAAATAAATCTTGCCTTTGAAGTGGGTGACGAAAAACAGTGGCTAAGCCTTACCAATAAAAAGGCGATAATGCTGCAGAGGCTTTCTGAACTGGCACAGATTTTAAATAAATGAAAGATCCTGTAAAAAACTTTTAAAGGCGGCAAAGGCAGCCTTTTCCTGCTCATAGACAAACTGTTTTTTCTCCTGTTTTTTTCTGCAGCCAGACTTGTCAAAAAGTCCGAAATGTATGCCTGTTGGTTGAAAAGGTGTTTTTTCGGTTCTAAGGTGAGAAATGAGGGCACCGAGGGCAAATTTTTGTGTCATTTCTGGCGGTGTAACGCCCCGTATCTCTGAAAGAATGAAAATACCTGCAACAAGTCCTGTTGCTGCTGATTCCACATAACCTTCAACCCCTGTGATCTGTCCCGCAAGGAAAACAGTTTCCTTTGTCTTAAGATTAAGGGTGGGTAAAAGAACTTTTGGTGCATCAACGTATGTGTTTCTGTGAATGGAACCGTAGCGAAGAAAACGGACATTTTCAAGTCCCGGCAATGTTCGGAAAACACGCTCCTGTTCTTTATAGGTTAACTTTGTCTGAAAACCAACCATGTTGTAGGCGGTTCTTTCCTTATCTTCGCTACGGAGCTGAACTACTGCATAGGGTTCAAAACCGATTTTTGAACAGTCAAAACCAACAGGCTTCATTGGACCGTATGCCAGTGTATCAACACCTCTTTCTGCCATAACCTCTATGGGCATACAGCCTTCATAAAAAATCTCCTTTTCAAAGGGTCTCAACACCACTTTTTCTGCGGTTTTTAAAAGCTCCACAAAAGAAAGATATTCTTCCTTCCGTAAGGGGATATTCAGAAAGTCATCATCACCTTTGCCATAACGTGAAGCCCTGAAAACCTTTGTCATGTCAATAGAGTCTGCATCAATAATGGGAGCGATTGCGTCGTAAAAATAAAGAAAGTCATCGCCAATGAGGGAAGAGATATACTTGGCAAAGGGTTCGGAGGTGAGCGGTCCTGTAGCGATTACATAATAATCAAAACCATCCGGCAGTTCTTTAACCTCCCTGGAGAGAAAAGTCAGATTGGGAAAGGACAGTAACTTATTGGTAACAGCCCTGCTGAGACAGTATCTGTCAACGGCAAGCGATAAACCGGCTGGTACACGGCAGTTATAGGCAGTGTTAATAATAATGGAATCCAGCTCCTGAAGCTCCTTTTTTAACATAAAAGAGGGGCTTCCTTCTGCCAGTGATTTCAGAGAATTGCTGCACACAAGTTCGGCAAAAGTGGGAAGTTTATGAGCCTCTGTAAATTTGGCAGGCTTCATGTCAAAGAGGAGGACAGAAAGTCCTTGTTTTAGAAGAAAATAGGCGGCTTCACAACCAGCCAGACCAGCACCGATGACAGCAATTTTAATAATTGTTTACTCCTTTTTAAGACGCGCCCGGCAGGAATCGAACCTGCGACACCTGGCTCCGGAGGCCAGTGCTCTATCCTCTGAGCTACGGGCGCCAGAAATTATTTAATCTTTTGTATAAATTCGTCAACAGGAATAGCTGGGTGTGTCTCTATCTGAATAGTGCCACGTGCACCCAGTTCAATAGAGATTTTTGCTATGGTTTCATTATCTTTTGCCTCTATAATCGTAACAAAATCGTAGCCACCGAGGAGAGCGTACTGGGTAATCACCCTACCACCCATAATTTCTATTTCCTTATTAACCTCCTTGATCCTATCAGGTTTGGATTTTATTGTTCTTCTGCCTTCATCTGTTAATCTGCTGAGCATAACAAAGTAAGCCATAAAGACCTCCTTTTTTAAAAAGTAATCATAGCAATTAAATAATGCCATTCAACAGGAAAAAAAGCAACAGGCTATTTGGTTTAATACCTCAGATTCTAAACCGTCTTAAAAAAACACCCTCAACATTGTCCGTAAAAGGGTGCAGGTAACGAATATCCATCCCCTGTGTCACCTGATGTGCTGTAATGCCTGCTAAAAAGCAGTTTAACGCCAAAAATAGTAGCCACAATGGAAACACCAAAAACGCTTGAAAAACCTGTATAACAGTTAAAATAGATACCCTCTTGACAACACTTATAAAAAGGACAGTCTCTTCCGCACTCGTCTATTCTAAGATACTAACAAAAAAAGAATAAGAAAACCATAATTTTTAAAAGCCAGAGGAAAACGAACTCCAGTTATTATGCCTGTCTATGGTTTTTCTGCTTTTAATAAAGATTTGCTATTTTACAAAAGATTTTATTGACACTAAAATTTTATGAAAAAGTCGGGAGGTAGAATATGATAAGAAAATTTTTAATAACGCTTTTATTTGTAAGCATTCTGGTTACAATCTCTTTCGCAAAGGAAAGGGCGGCAGAAATTGCCTTCGATTTTAATATTCCTGTTCCGGATAATACAAGACAGGTCAGGTTGTGGATTCCTTATGTGGTGTCAGATGAAAATCAGGAAGTTTATGACGTGAATATTAAAGGTAACTTCTCTTATCAGGGCATTTTTAAAGAAGGGAAGAATGGCAACAGTATTCTTTATGCTGAATGGAACGGATGGGGAAAGGAAAAGGTGCTCTCTTATAAGTTTAAAATAAAGAGGAAGGAAGTTGTAACAAAAAGTTTTCCACAGAAGGAGTTATCCTTTTCAGCAGGGGAGTTTGTCAACTATCTTAAACCTGCAAAAATGCTGCCAATTGATGGAAAGGTGGCTGAATACTCCCGGAAGATAACAAAAGGCAAAAAAACCATCCTTGCAAAGGCAAGAGCCATATATGACTGGATAGTGGACAATATGTACAGAGATCCCAATGTAAAAGGGTGTGGTTATGGGGAAGTTGAGAAGCTTCTTGAGACACGAGGCGGAAAGTGTGCAGACATTCATTCCGTGTTTGTTGCCCTTGCAAGAGCCTCAGGAATACCGGCGAGAGAGATATTTGGTATTCGTATACCAAAAGGTAAGGAAGGTGATATGACAAAAGCTCAGCATTGCTGGGCGGAGTTTTATCTGCCGGGATACGGATGGGTGGTGGTGGATCCTGCAGATGTAAGAAAAGCTATCCTTGAGCAGAAACTCACCCTTGAGGAGGCAAAACCTTTAAGGGAATATTTTTTTGGTGCCGTTGACGAAAACAGAATCGCCTTTGGAACCGGAAGGGATATTGTTTTAAATCCGCCACAGTCATCAGAAACCCTTAACTATTTTATGTATCCTTACGTAGAAGTTGACGGTAAACCGCTAAATGAGGATATTTACGGATTTAATCTGGGTTATAAGATAGGCTTCAAAAGCTTATAATCAGCTTTTAAAGGGGGTTGGGATCTGCCCATACTATTTTTTCATCTTTACAGAGTTTCCTGTAAAGCTTTTATGGGGTCAACTTCAGAAGCCTTTTTGGCAGGGTAGATTCCTGAAAAAAGTCCAAGAAAAAGAGAGACAAAAAGGGACAGAAGTATCTGAAGAAAAGAGAATGCAAGAGGCAGCTTTCCCACAAGGCTGACAATTATCGTTATTATAACAGACAGAATAATGCCGGTGATACAGCCAAAAAGTGTGAGCAAAACCGCCTCCAAGATAAACTGGTTCAGAATGTCACTTTTTTTTGCTCCACAAGCCCTGCGTATGCCAATCTCCTTTTTTCTTTCCGATACGGTTAAAATCATAATAGCAAGAATGCCAAGTCCCCCGATGGAAAAAGATAAAAACGAAGCGGTATTGCCCAGTTCTTTTACGAGTTTTGTTGATTCTTCTTTTATGCTTGCAAGATCAGATATGGTTTGGACATAAAAGTCGCTTTTAAGGCTATCGTTTAATTTGTGCAGTTTTCTTAAAATTTTAGTTACATCTTCCTTAGCCTTTGAAAGAAATGATTCATGGGAAACCTGAATATATAGCGTGGATATGTAGTCCACATTTAGCACACGCCTTGTCATGGTGGTGAAAGGCACAAGAATCTGGTTGTCCTGATCGTTGCCAGTAAGGTCAACACCCATTGGTGCTAAAACACCAATAACCTCAAAGGGTGCACGGTAAAGCAGGATATATTTGCCCAGAGGATCTTTATCACCAAAAAGGTTTTGCCACACCTTATAACCTATAATCGCCTTCTTTTCGTAATTTTCTATGTCTCTTTCAGAAAAAAAAGAACCGTTCTGAATGGTTATATTTCTTAATTTGGGATAGCCAATGGTAACACCAGTTACGGTAGCTGTTGTTTTGTTTTCCATATATCTTGCCGGAAAGGAGCGGTCAAAGGCTGGAACGGTTGTGGTTACATAGGAAAGGTACTCTTTTAACTGGTTTCCGTCGCTTTCTTTTAATGTTTTTGCAAGGGAAAATGCTTTTGATCGCCCTGAAGCCTGTATTACAGCAGCCCTGACTATAACAAGATTTTTTCCAAAATTTTCTGCCTCTTTCTGGACCTTTTTTTCCATCATCTTTGTTATATTGCCCACAATAATTAAAGACAGTGCACCAAAGGCAATACCTAAGATAGAAAGGAGACTCCTCATTTTGTGGATTTTCAGGTTTTTTACAGAAAGCTCAGCGGTTATTTTCAACTTATTTAACATGTTATGCCCTGATTGCCTCCACTGGATCAAGTGAAGCCGCCCTTTTTGCGGGAATAAAGCCCGCTATGATACCAACCATAGCGGCGGTTAGAGAAGAAAGCCAGAAGATTTTGTAAGAAAACATTATGGGAATGGTGGTGTATAGAGCCAGCAGTTTTCCGGTAATAAAGCCAAGTATTAACCCAAATAAAGAACCAGCAAGAGACAGGATTACCGCCTCAAGCAGAAACTGTAAGATTATGTGTGCTTTTTTAGCACCAAAGGCACGCCTGATACCAATTTCCTTTCTTCTCTCCTGAACCGAAATCATAAAAAGATTTGCCATTACAAAGCCACCAACGATGAGCGTAATGCCGCCTGCTATGCCTAAAAAGAGAACAAGTGTCCCCTGTATGACAAGCAGGAATTTTTTTGCATCCTCTGCCGTCCTTATTGTAAAGTCATCAGGCATACCTTCTTTAATATTGTGTCGTTTTCGCAGAAGCGCCTTTACATCACGCATTTTTTCTTCCAGATTTCCGTGAAATCGTGCCCTTATAGCAGAAATGTATTTGTCTTCTTTCAAATATTTTCGCATTATAGTGTCAATGGGCATTATTATTCTGTCGTCAAGCCTGAATGCACCAAAAGCGGTGCCTCTTTCTTTTAAAACACCTATAACACGGACGGGCTTATTTTTTACGAGGATAGTTTTGCCGATGGCTTTGTCTCCGTCGTTGTTAAACAGCTTTTCAACCACATCACGTCCCAGAACCGCTACATTTTCGTAATTGTAAATGTCTTCCTCCGTAAAGGCAGCTCCTTTATCAATACGCCAGCCCCATGAGGTAAAGTAGTCCTGTGTGCTTCCGATCACCAGTGTCTGCCACTTGTTGCCTTCGTATGAAACGAGGGTGTTTCTCATGGCAACCATGGGGATGGTTTCGTAACACCCGTCTATACTGTTTCTGATTTCCTCCATGTCCTGAAGGGTGATGGTGTTCAGGCGGAGTCTTGCGGCGCGCTGTTGTTCATGTCCGCCAAAGATGAGCATGGAGTCCGGACCGAAATCACTTAAAAGCTGATTGGCTCTATAGTTGGCACCATCGGTGGAGGCGACAATAAGCGTTATGGAAACAATGCCGAGACTGATTCCGATAAGACAGAAAAAAGACCTTAAAGGATATGATAAAATTGCCTCTGATGCCTGTTTTAAAATGGCTAATTTGTAAAATCTAAATAATGATGCCATCACTTATCTTAATTACTTTTTTACAGAGATTGGCGATGTTAATGTCGTGGGTGATTATAATCACCGTTTTCCCCAGTTTATTAAGGTGAAGGAAAATATCCAGTATCTCTTTGGAGGTGTTGCTGTCCAGTGCCCCTGTCGGCTCGTCTGCAAGTATTATTTCGGGGTCGTTTATTAATGCCCTTGCTATAGCAACACGCTGTTGTTCGCCACCGGAAAGCTGGGCAGGTTTGTTGTTTAATCTGTCTCCCATGTTAACCTCTTTCAGGAGGTTAACAGCCTTTTGTTTCACATCTTTTAAAGGTTTATCACAATAAATGGTGGGAACAATTACGTTTTCCAGTGCGGTGGCAAAAGGAATTAAATGAAACTGCTGAAACACAAAGCCTATGTACTGATTCCTCAGCGTAGAGAGATCGTCATCAGAAAGGGTGCCCACATCCCTCCCATCCAGAAGGTACTGCCCCGAAGAAGCCCTGTCCATAAGTCCTATAATGTTCATTAACGTTGATTTGCCTGAACCGGAAGTGCCTATTATTGATATCATGTCGCCTTTTTGCACATCAAGGCTGATGCCTTTCAGTACAGGCAACTCCCTGTTTTCTATGAAAAAGCTTTTTTTTATCTCTCTTAACTGTATGAGAGGGGTCATTACTTTTTCTTCATTTCCTTCTTTTCTGGTATGGTTGATTCTATATATATCTGGTCACCTTCTTTAAGTCCGGACAGGATTTCGGTGTTTGATTCGTCTCTCACCCCTGTTTTTACCTTTACGGCAACCTTTTTACCTTCCCTCGGCACGTAAACCACATAGTCACCGTTTTCAAATTTTATTGCCCTATTAGGCACCGCAAGCACATCTTTTTTCCTTTCAGATATGATTTTTGCGTGTACAGTCATTTCTGGTCTTAGCAGAACTGCGTCTTCTGGTTTTATTTTCACCGTTGCAAGATAATAAACAATGTTGTCCCTAATCTCCGGTTGTGGATAAATTGTGGAAATTATACCTTTAAAGACCTTGTTTCGGTATGCATCAACTCTATACTCCACCTCCATCTTTTCCTTTACCCTGCCTATATCCGTCTCGTCTATGTATATCCATATTTCCAGTTTGGTAGGGTCTAAAATAGTGATTAGGTTGGTTGTGGATAAACCTGAAACCACCATTTCACCTTCCTGTGTGGAAACCTGAGACACAATACCCGAGATAGGTGCGTAAATACGTGTGTAGCTTAAGGTAACATCAAGGTTTTTCAGCCTTGCTCTGTTTTGGTCGACTGTTGCCCGGGCAAGCTTTAACTGGTTGTTGTACTCTTCATTAAGTCTTTTTAAGGTGGCAACCCCCTGTTCTAACTGTGATTTTGAAACTTCGTATTCTTTTCTTGCCCTTTCAATCTCGTCATCGGTAGCAAATCCCTTTTTGCGAAGCTCTTCCTGTCTCTTTAAGTTAGCCGCTGCGTAGTCAGCCTGTGATTTTAAACTATTGTTTATGGCTTCCTGTTCCTTAATCTTCAGTGGATAGGTGTCCTGAATAAGTTTTAAATTCTGTTCGGCATGGGCAAGATTAGCCTTTGCATTTTCTATGTCCGCAACAATCTGTCTGTCATCGATTAAGGCGATAAGTTGCCCTTTTTTAACCCTGTCACCAACCTGAAAGCCAAGTTTCATCAAGGTGCCTGTTGCCCTTGTTCCCACTTTTACCTGTGCTCCCACCTGAGGCTTTATTATGCCGGTTTGTTCTACCACACCAGTTATGTCGGTTTTTTTAACAAACTCTATGGTGGTCTTTTGTTCCGCTTTTTTTGCTTCACCCTTTTTTCTTATGTAAAAAAACACAATAATGACAGCAACAGTAATTAAAATAAACGCAAAAATCAGCTTTTTTTTCATTGCCTATTCTCCGAAACCCATTATTCCCACTGCCCGTTCAAGGGCGGTTTTTGATTGATGGAGCAAAAGCAGGGCGGATATTTTACCCTCTCTTGCCGAGGAAAGATTTATCTCTGCCTGTAACAGCGTGAGAATATCTCCTTTTCCCACCCGATACTCTTCGTAGCTTTGCTGGTAAGTCTCCTGTGCAGACTTTAAAATCTCTTCTGCCACCTTTACCCGCTCTGTAATTGAGTTAAAATCTTCTATGGACTTTTTTACGTCAAGCAGAATAGTCCGCTTTGTTTCTTCGGTGCGTTGTTTCTGGGACATAATATCACGTTCTGATGCATCGTGGCGGTAATATTTGCCGAATCCGGAAAAAAGATTCCAGCTAAGGCTTACACCCAGTCTTGTTTCGTCCGGTGACGGGAAGAAGCTTTTGTCATAGCGGTTATAGCTTAAAGAGGCGGTTGCCTGTGGAAAAAAATCTGCCTTTGTCGTATTTTTGTCTTCATCAAGTTTTTTTTCAATAAGCTTTTCCCGTTTCAGTTCATCACGGTTTTCGAGGGCTAAGTTGAAAAGCTCCTCTTCTTTCAACGGCAGGGCAAAGTTTGATAACCGGTCTTCAAAATCGTTTTCACTAAAAGCTCTGCCACAAAGGCTGGAAAGTTCGTATATAAGTTTTGTAAGATTGTTTTTAGATGTGACGATGTCAAGACGAGCAGTTTCCATGCGTACCTTTGCCTGATAAACATCGGAAAGCTTGGCAATGCCCACCTCCCTTTTTGCCTGAGCAAGCAGAAAGGTCTTTTCGGCAGCTTTGAAGGCTTCATTGCGTGACAGCAGGATCATTTTCTCTGCAATGATTCTGTAATACAGGTCTTTTACCTGCCTTATAATCTCTTTTTCTACCAGTGACAGATTTTGTTTTTCTATCAGATAAAGATAGTTATATGAACCCTTTTGGGAAGCCCTTTTAGGATCGTATAGCTTATATCCGAGACTAAGAGAAAAACCGTAATAACCTTTATCTTCCTGCAGAGGGTTGATTTCTGACTGAAGGTAGCGGTTATAATTAAGGGAGAGGTCAAAAGAAGGATAGTAGGAGTCTGAGGCAGATTTAAAACGCAGATACTGAGCATCCTTTCTGTAAGCCTGTTCTTTAATGGAGGGACTGTTTTTCAGAGCATCAGAAATAACTTCGTCAAGTGTAACGGAAAAGGCTTTATCCGAATGAAAAAACATAAAAAAAAGAACAACAAATGTGGCAAAAAGTTTCATAGGTCAATATTATATAGTATTTTGAAGAAAAGTTGTGAAAAAGTTATGAAATCAGTTTGTTTGCTCCTTTTTAGGCAGAGGCGGAATTTTGCCTTTTCTTATGTAGTTTTTAACTTTTAATTCAGCATCTATAACCTCTTCAGGCGACGCACCGGTTATACTGTAACTGTAGCCTCTTTTTGGATCGTAATTAAGTTTTACTGTGAGGGTGGCAGCCAGAAGCATTGTTATTGTAATAAATGTTCTCATAGTGCCTCCTTTTTTTCTTGACAGCATTTTATGGTTAATGTTAACAAATTAAGCAGAAATGAGCAAAGAAGAATTGTATCTCTTATGCAGCCTCAAGCTGAAAGAAAAAGAGCTTTACTATCTTGAAAAAACTGTTTTCTCCTTAGAGGCACTGGAAAACACCACCAAAAATATGTTTACCGGCGAAGATATTAGCAGGGCAAGGGATCTGTGTAAACATATGAAGATTAGAGGCATTCGTGTTTGTGCCTATTTTGATGAAGATTATCCCCCTGTTTTAAGGAACATAACCTATTATCCACCTTTTTTGTTTTATGTGGGGCAGTATAAGCAGGAAGATATAAATGGTATTGCTGTGATAGGGTCAAGAAAGGCTTCCTTAAAAGGCATTGAACTTACCGAGAAGCTAATTAAGGAGCTTTCCCAAATAAACACAACCATAATAAGCGGGATGGCTGCGGGGATAGATACAAAGGCACACAAAACAGCGATCGAGACAGGGTTGAGAACCATTGCGGTTTTAGGTTCTGGCATTGATGTTGTTTATCCTGTTGAAAACAGGGCGTTGTATCAAAGGATTGCTGAAAATGGAGTTGTTTTTTCAGAACATCCGCCGAAGACACCACCGCTTCCCTTCCATTTTCCAAAAAGAAACAGGATAATAAGTGGCTTATCAAAGGCGGTTGTTGTGGTTGAAGCAGGTGAAAGAAGCGGTTCCCTCATTACTGCACGCTATGCGATGGAACAGAACAGAGAACTTTTTGTGTTTCCACGAACGCCACTTGAGAGAAACAGCGAAGGCAACAACAATCTGATTAAATTAGGTGCAAAGGTGGTTACAAAAGGAGATGATATTATTAAAGACCTGTTTCCTGATATGAAATCAAGCCAACCCCTTAAAGAGATAAAGCTGTTGCCAGAAGAAGAAAAGATTATTTCCGCCATGCCGGAAGAGCCTGTAAATATTGACAGTTTGTGTTTTTTACTTGACATGGGACCGTCAACACTGGCAAACTTCTTGCTTATATTAGAGATAAAGGGTTTTGTAGAATCACTGCCCGGCAACGTTTATATGAAAAACTTTTAGGAGCATGTTAATGAACCAAAGAATACTTGAGATAATAAATATACTTGAGGAAAGGCTTTCGGAACAGGTTTTTGACTTTTCTCAGGATGTTATGGATGAGTTGCTTTTTGAAGGCTATAAGGAACATGAGATAGAAGAGGCACTAAGCTGGATAATTACCTATCAGAACGAGAAGGATGATATGAATCTTTTTGAAATCAGCGGCAGAGACGAAACCATCAACGTAACACAAAAAGCCTATAACTATCTGAACAACCTGTTAAAACAAAATATAATATCAGAAAACACCTTTGATGATATACTTACCTACTGCCTTTTTGTGGCTGAAGGTGATGTGGATATACAAAATCTGCGTGCCTATATGATGTCTTTCGTCAATAACAGGGAAAAGTGGGGCAAAGAAGCCAGAGACGACTATATTGCCTATTCTCTGAAGAAGGACTGTTAAGGATGTCAAAAAGCCTTGTTGTTGTAGAGTCACCGGCAAAGGCTAAAACAATAGAGAAGTATCTCGGAAACAACTTCAAAGTGGTGGCTACTTATGGCCACATTAAAGACCTGCCCGAAAGAGAACTCGGAATATCTGTTGAAAAGAATTTTGAGCCACATTATCAGCTGACAGAAAAGGCAAAAAAGATTGTTGCAGAGCTTAAAAAAAACGCAAAGGATGCCGATAGGGTTTTTATAGCCTCAGACCCTGACCGTGAAGGCGAGGCTATAGCCTTTCATGTGGCAGAAGAACTGTCGTCCCTTAAAAAAGAGATAAAAAGGATACTCTTTTTCGAAATAACAAAAAATGCGGTTCAAAAGGCACTTGAAAATCCGCAGGATTTAGATGAAAACAAGTATGATGCCCAGAAATCCAGAAGGGTGCTCGACAGACTTGTGGGCTACAAAATCAGCCCTATTTTGTGGTGGAAGGTGAAAAGCGGTCTTTCTGCAGGGCGTGTTCAGTCTGTTGCCCTGAGGCTTATCTGCGAACGTGAAAAAGAAATCAGAGATTTTGTTCCCGAGGAGTACTGGGTAATAAAAGGCATTTTTGAGGATCATGATAAAAGCAGGGTTATCGCAAAGCTTGAGGAGATTGACGGAAAAAAGCCAAAGCTTTCAAACAAAGAAGAGACTTACAGGGTTTTACAGGAGCTTTCGGGCAAAAGCTTTTATCTGAAAACAAAAACAGAAAAACCCAGAAAAAAATCAGCACCACTGCCTTTTATCACAAGCACGCTGCAACAGGATGCGGTGAGAAGACTTTCCTTTACCACGAAAAAGACGATGATGATTGCCCAGACCCTTTATGAAGGCGTAGATCTGGGTGAAGAGGGACCGGTAGGATTAATAACCTATATGAGAACAGACTCGCCCCGTGTCTCGCCGGAAGCGATTTCTGCTGCACGTGAATTTATAAAAAAACGGTACGGTGATGAATATCTGTCTGAAAAGCCACGTCAGTTTGAAGGAAAAAAGTCGGCACAGGAGGCACATGAATGTATCCGTCCCACCAATTTGGCACTGACACCTGAGCATATCAAAAAGTATCTTTCTAAGGATCAGTATGCACTTTATAAGATGATTTTTGACAGGTTTATTGCCTGTCAAATGAAGGATGCGGTTTATAACCAGACTGTTTATGAAATTACCGACAAAGAAAAGGAAAAGTATATATTTCGGGCAAAAGGTATGACGCTTAAATTTGCGGGCTTTCTTGCGGCTTACGGAGAAGTAATTACAAAAGAAGAAAACAGGGAGGAAGAACAGGAAAAAGAAGAGTCCCTGCCTTTTATAGAAAAGAACGCGGAGCTTTCGCTGGTTGAAACCAAGCCGGAGCAGCATTTTACTTCACCGCCTCCAAGATTTACCGAAGCAACGCTCGTAAAAGAACTGGAAGAAGATGGTATAGGGCGTCCAAGCACCTATGCCTCCATTATTTCCACGTTGCTGGAAAAGTCTTATGTCAAGCTTGTGGAAGGAAAATTTCATCCGACCGATCTGGGTTGCACCGTGTCGGAACAGCTTATTAAGGGCTTTCCTGATATTATGGACGTTAAATTTACCGCAAAAATGGAGCAACTTTTAGACAGTATTGAAGAAGGCAAGGCAAAATGGAACAAGGTGATAGAAGATTTTTACACAAAATTTTCTGATGCCCTTGAAAAGGCAAAAACAAGCATGGATAATCTGAAGAAAAAGGGCATAGAGACGGATGTACTTTGTGAAATCTGCGGAAAGCCAATGGTGATAAAAAGCAAGGGTAAAAACGAATTTCTTGCCTGCAGTGGTTATCCGGACTGCAAGAATATAAAAAATTTTGAAATTGACAGGTCTGGCAAGGTTTCTGTTGTTACAAAGAAGGTTTCTGACAAAAAATGTCCCAAATGTGGGGGCAATCTGGTTATTAAAAAAGGTCCCTACAGCAACTTTCTGGGCTGCGAAAACTATCCAAAATGCAAACACACGGAGCCCATTCTTTCGGACGTTCCCTGCCCAAATAAATGTGGTGGTTATCTTGTTGAAAGAAGGTCTAAAAAAGGACGTATTTTCTATGGCTGCAGCAACTATCCTCAATGTGATTTTATAATGAATCAAAAACCCATAAACGAGAAATGTCCAGACTGTGGTCATCCATATCTTATTGAAACTACGGAAAAAAGAGTGCCTATCATTAAATGTCCCAACAAAACATGTGGTTATAAAAGACAAAAGTAACCTTTATGAACAGGGGAAAACTTTTTTTGGTTGGAACTCCCATTGGCAATCTGGAAGACATAACGTTGAGGGCTTTAAGGGTGTTAAAAGAGGTGGATGTTATTCTATGTGAAGACACAACAAGGTCTGTTAAGCTGCTTAACCATTATGACATAAAAAAACCTCTACAGTCTTACTACAAACCAAAGGAAAAGGAAAAACTGAATCTTGTTCTCAAATGGCTTAGCGAAGGTAAAAGCCTCGCCCTCATAAGCGACGCCGGGATGCCGCTCATATCCGACCCGGGGGAGTTGCTTGTAAAAACGGTAAAAGAGGCTGGTTATGATATTGAGAGTGTACCGGGTCCTTCTTCTGTAATCACCGCCCTTTCGTTATCGGGGTTTTATACAGAACGTTTCATCTTTGAAGGGTTTTTGCCAAAGAAAACAAATCTGAAGAAAAAAAGGCTGGAAGAGATTAAAGAGCTGCCTCACACAACCATTTTTTTTGTCCCTGCAAGGGAACTTCACGAAACAGCGATGTTGATAAAAGAGGTTTTTGGTGAAAGAAGAATCTGTGTGGCAAGAGAACTTACAAAACTACATCAGGAGGTCATAACAACCTCTGTGAACGATTTGCTGAAAGAAAAAAGGGAGTTCAGGGGTGAGGTGACACTGGTGGTTGAAGGATGGAAAGAAGGGCAAAAAGAGATTGACAGAGAGTCTTTGAAAGCAATCTTCAAAAACGAGATGAAAAAGGGAAGAACCTTTAAAGACCTTTTAAAAGATGGCAGAATAGCAGGTATATCTAAAAATTATTTATACGATTTGTGGGAGGAGGTAAAAGATGGAGAAGGAAAAGATTAAAGAGTTGCTTAACACAAAAGCACCCCAGAAAAAACTACCATGTAAACTCGCCTTTGAGATATCAAGAGAATACGATATTCCTTTGAAAGAGATAGGAGAGGCAGCAAACGAGCTGAATATAAAGATTGTGAACTGTCAGTTGGGCTGTTTTAAATAGGAAAAAGCGAATTTATTGCCTTTGCAACGGCAGCTATTTCTTCCGGAAAGACGGTTCGCAAATCAACCATAGTGTAACCGCCCTTCTGGCGTGTAATGACAGGTGGCTCGCTTTGCATGAGTAGTTGTTTTATCTCTTCTTCGCTTTTTTCCGGATGTTTAATTTTCACCACATAGGTTGGTAATAATATACCGGGCAGGGCACCCCCTCCCGGGGCGGAAAACTCTTTTGAGAGTCTTAACCATTTTTTTGCAGTCTGGCTTACATTTTTCAGTAACCGCTGAGCCTTTCTTTTTATTGTGTTTTCATCACCGAGCAGGTTTTCTATCACAAAGGAGCAGGACAAATCTCCAATGCTTAAGTAGTAAAAAAGCCTTGAAAGATAAAAAATGGTAAATTTATCAGGGCGAAGGGCTCTGTATAGTGGATTTGCCTTAAATTTTTTTATCAGTTCCTCTTCAGCAACTATTATTCCCGCCTGTGGTCCGCCTAAAAGTTTATCTCCGCTAAATGTTATTACGTTCACATTTCTGGCAACCTCTTTTTCAATTATTGGTTCATCCTTTGATAAATGTGACAGCAGCTCCGTAGCACCGCTGCCTGCATCATAGTAAAAGGGAATCTTATATCGTTTTGAAAGAGAAACAAGCTGTTCTGACGAAACCTCTTCCGTAAACCCTTCCAGCACAAAGTTGCTCCTGTGCACCTTTAGTATCAAGCCCGTGTTGTCCGATATGGCAGACTCGTAGTCTTTGATTTTTGTTTTGTTTGTGGTTCCCACCTCTTTCAGTATTGCCCCGCTTTCCCTCATAATATCAGGCACTCTGAATGAGCCGCCTATTTCAACAAGCTCGCCCCTTGAGACAATAACCTCCTTTTCTTTTGCAAGGGTGTTCAGAACAAGGAGACATGCTGCCGCATTGTTGTTCACAACTAACATCTTGTGATTGCCAAAAAGATTCTGATAAAGATGTTTTTCACGAACATCCCTTTTGCCGCTTTTTATGTCAAACTCAAGATCAGAATAACCCGTAAGAAAAGGTTTTATCTCTTCAATTATGGCTGAAGAAAGAGGGGCTCTTCCGAGATTTGTGTGAATAACAGTGCCAGTGGCATTAATGACTTTTCTCATTGAGGGAGCTGAAATAGCCTTAATTTCGGCCAAAAGGCTGTCTCTAAAATTTTCGGATGAAAAAAAGTTATGTTCTTCCCTGAATATGCCCTTTTGAATTGCCTCCCGCTGTTTGTTAGACAGGTTTATAAGAGCCCTTTTTATCAGCTGCTTAGAGGTATTAGACGGAAATGAAAGTTTTTCTACCTCCTTTATCAGTTTGTCTATCTGCGGCAGAAATTTAGAGTAGTTCTCGCTCATATTTAAACTCACATATTTACAGGCAACAGAATATGGAAGGTTGTGCCGGGGTAGTTTTCCTCATCATAACCATCACTTACCACCCATATTTTACCATTATGTGCCTCTATTATACCTTTTGCAATAGAAAGTCCAAGCCCGCTGCCTTTTATTCCAATATCTTTTGCCACATGTGGTGGTGGTGCAAATGTGAAAAACTCCGAGAATATTTTGTCAATGTTGTTCTTTGATATTCCGCAGCCCTCATCTTTTATGGACAGTTGTATGTATTTTCTTTCATCTTCGTCGATAATGTTGGCAGAAACATATATTTTCCCGCCCACTTTTGTGAATTTGACTGCGTTTATCAAAAGATTCCTTATAACGGTTTCCATCTTTTTGCTGTCTATATTTACTAATGGCAGGTTATCTATGTTATTGAGTTCAACAGAAAGTTCCTTTTTTGCGAGCAGTGGTTCCAGTTCAGCCACAAGGGGCTTTATTATGAGACTTAGATAGGTAAGATTCTGGTTTAACGTAAGTTTTCCAGATTTAATTCGCAGCAATTCCATAATCTCTTCTGTGAGGTTTGCAAGTCTTTTGGAAGCCCTTTCTATGGCAGACAATATATCACTTGATAGAGGAGAAGCCTTTATTACAGCATCGTTCTTTAACATGCCGATATAACCCTGAATAAGTGAAATAGGGGTTTTCAGCTCATGGGTTATTGTTGAAAAGAACACTTCTTTAATGTTATCAAGTTTTTTAAGTTCTTCATTTGCCTTTTCAACGGATAACAGGGCTGTTTCCAGTTTTTCGTTGGCAATCTGAAGTGCAAGTTGAGTAGATTGATACTTTTCTATTATCTCTTCCAGTTCCTTGTTTTTGTTTTTTAATTCATTGGTAAAGCGAACCTTTTCTGTAATATCCTGAAATGTGAGACTGAGCAGTCTGTTTCCCCATTCGGAACTGCCCATTGGTGCCATTTCCAGAGTACAGAAAATCTCGTTCTTATTGCCGTCTATAAGCTTGACAGTATCAAAAAACTGCCTGCATTCCTTTTCAACCACATTTTTGAAAATGTCCCTGTAAAAGGGCTGGTCTAAGGGAGGGAAAAAGTTAAAAATTGAGGTTGAGACCAGTGTTGTGTCCGGATCAAGATGGAAGATTTTATAAAAACCGGGGTTTGTGAAAATAATTTTATCCTCTTTTATGACGGCAATACCTATCTCTGTTTTTTCAATGATGTTTCTTAACTTTTCTTCTTCATTTTTTAGTTTTTCCAGCAGTTCTTCTTTTTCAGAAAAGGATTTGTTCAGCTCCCTGATCATTCTGTTCATGGCGAAGGCGATCTTTTCCAGCTCATTCTCAGGTTCTTTATCTTTTTTAATTGGTATTTCTTCAAAGAATCCCTCTGTAATCTTTTCGACAGACTTAAGAAGCACAGTAAGGGGCTTTTCTATGCTCTTTTTGTAGAAAAAAAACATAAGAAAAATACCGAGCGTACCGGCAAAGAAAGAGGAAAGGGTCATTCGTAAAAACACCATCATCACCTTACTAAACACGTAAGCACCATCATAAGCCACCATGAGGTGGGCAACCACTGTCCCTCTCGGATCTGAAACAGGTTTTGAGATAATGTGAACATGATTGTACGATGAAATGGTTATCTCAATCTGGTTATTGTCTGTCAGGTGATGCACAGGTAAAGGAAATTTTGTTCCGCAGTTTATGGGATCACTGTGATAAATGAAGGTTCCTTTATTATCTACCACAGCGAGGAAAGAAATAAAAGGCTCTTTCTTTTCCTTTTCCAGCTCCTGATTAAACTGGGGTAGTTCATTTACAGGTATGCCGAGGGAAACAATGCGGTCAATGTCAGACTTCAGCTTTTCTATTTTGTTATTTATTGTTGTGTTGATGGTGTTTTTAAGGTCAAGGTAGTAACCAAAAACGTTGAGCCCAAGTGTAAGGAAAAACTGGGTAAACATTGCAACAAAGAGAATTAGAAGCAGTTTTTTTAAGATTGGTCGCTTAAAATTGGTGCTTTTTAACATAATGTTTATATTTGAAATTATACGAAAATATCAAAGTTTTGTATAGGATTTTTGAGACAACCAGAGTCCCCAGATTTTACCTAACCCTGTGAGCCTTTTAAACTCCTTTAGGGCAGAAGAAGAAATCGGTGTTGGTTTTTGATTCTCCCAGGGTGAACCCGGAAGTGGTATAAAGTAATGCAGATGAAATCTGACATTCTTTGTTGCATATTTTTTTATAAATCCTATGGTTTCTTTTATGTCCTCATCTGTTTCACCCGGCATGCCTGCAATAAGGTCTATATCTATCTGGAAGCCTGCTTCAAGGCTGTTCTCTATTGCCGTTTCTATGTCAGCCACACTGTGTCCTCTGCCAGAAAGTTTTAACATTCTCTGGCTTGCTGTCTGTGCGCCCATAATCACCCTTTTATTGTCAACAAACTCTTTCAGTATTTGCATCACCTCTTTTGTGGCAAATTCTGGTCTTATTTCTGAAGGAAAAGAGCCAAAAAAAAGCCGACCTTCCCTTTTAATTACCGATCTGATGCTGCTAAGAAGAGAGAAAAGATGGGCTGCTTCCGGCTTATTTCCGTATGTGCCGTATCCCAGCGCGTTTGGCGAAATAAATCTGAAGTCCCTGATACCCCAGCTGAATGCCTTTTTGACATAAAAAATGATGTTTTCAATGCTTCTGTGTAGCGGTTTTCGGTTAAAAATAAAACTTGTCTGGCAATAGTTACAGCCATAGGGACACCCTCTTGTGATTTCTATGGGTTTGTAAAATGTTTTGTCATCGGGAAAGGGCGGAAAATCGTTTAGAGACTGGAGTTTATATTCAACGATATTTTTTAAAGGCAACTGCTCTTTCAATGCTTCTGCAACTTTAATTATTGCTATTTCACCGTCTCCTCTTACCACACAGTCAAATCCCAGAGAAAGAAAGTCATCTGGCTTTGCGGTGGCATGAGGTCCCCCTACAATAACCAAAGCACCCCTTCCCTTTAGTATGGGCAAACATTTTTTTAGAAAGTTTATATCTTTTCTGAAAGCAACGGAGTTATAAGAAAAACAAAAGACATCGCGCTGATTGGTGCTGCCCTGGTAATTTGCCAGAGAGTCTGGGGAGACAAAGGCGGTTTTTGTACAGGACAGTTTGGAAAGGGAGGCTATTAGCGGCGGAAAACTGTAATAGTTTTTTTTATTTTTTACAAAATAGAAGTTTAACTGCATAAAACTACAATGAAGGCTCTTTGTCCATGCTACGCAACTGAACCGCCTCAGCCACGTGAGCCGATTTTATTTCGAAAGAGCAGTCAAGGTCTGCTATTGTTCTTGCAAGTTTTAAGATTTTGTTATAGGTTCGTGCAGAATATTTAAACCTCTCAGCCGCACCGTTCAGGAGCAGACGGGCATCTTCCGACAGGTTACAAAACTTTTTTATCATGGCAACAGTCATACGGTTGTTGTAAATCCCGGGTTTTTTGTAACGCTCCTTCTGAATTTCTCTTGCCTTTATAATACGCTGTCTTATCACCTCTGATGGCTCACTTTGACTGTTTTTAGAAAGCTCGTTTACGGGCAGTCTTGGCACCTCTGTGTGAATATCTATTCTGTCTAAAATAGGACCGGATATCTTTTTCCTGTATTTTATTACCTGGGAATAACTGCATGTGCACTGTCGTCCTGAATCGCCATAAAAACCACAGAAACAGGGATTCATCGCCGCAACCAGCATAAACTCTGCAGGAAAGGTTACGCTTGAGGTTGCCCTTGATACATGTATTACCCCTTCCTCCAGAGGCTGTCTTAAAGCTTCTATAACAGGTCTTTTGAATTCAGGGAATTCGTCGAGAAACAAAACACCATTGTGTGCAAGAGATATTTCACCCGGTTTTGGTGATGAGCCACCCCCTACAATGGAAACTTCACTTGCGGTATGATGTGGTGAACGGAAGGGACGTCTGGTAACAGGTTTCCCATCAGGAAGAAGACCTGCCGCACTGTAAATCATAGTGGTCTCAAGCGACTCTTCAAGGGTCATTTCAGGCAAAACAGAAGGAATTCTCACAGCCATCATAGATTTGCCTGAGCCTGGTGGTCCCACCATAAGAATGTTATGTTTGCCGGCTGCCGCAATTTCAATGGCACGTTTTGCATTATACTGTCCGCAAACATCGACAAAGTCAGGACAGGACTCCTTTTCTGCCGGGAAAACCGAAGGGGCAAACACAAAAGGGGCTATCTGTTTTTCGCCTTTTAAAAATGCGACAACTTCAAGTATATGATTTACAGGATAAACTGGTATGTCAATAAACCTTGCAACCTCAAGGGCATTTTGCCTCGGCAGAATGAGTCCCTTAAGATTTAATTTTTTAGACAGGAAGGCTGAAGAGAGTGCCCCCCTTGTCATTTTGATTTCGCCTGTAAGTGAAAGCTCTCCCGAAATAAGATAGGAGGAAAGCAGTTCTTTGGGAATATTCATTGCACCTGCAACAAGGGATATTGCGATAGGAAGGTCAAAGGATGTGCCTTCCTTCTTTAAATCAGCCGGAGCAAGGTTAATGGTGATTCTGTGCTCAGGAAAAGGCAGTCTTGAGTTTTTGATTGCGGAACGTATACGTTCTTTACTTTCTTTGATCGTGTTTTCTGGAAGCCCCACAATGTTAAAGGCAGGTATGCCGGAAGACACATCGCTTTCCACCTCAACCAAAAATGCCTCAATCCCAATAATGGTGTATGTAAGAACCTTGTATACCATTTTTTTTGAATTATACAGGATTTGGTGCGCAAAAAAAAGTGTTATCTGAAAATGAAATGTCTTATCTTTGTTACCATTATTCCAACTTCAAAGAGCACAATTATAATGGCAGACACAAGTATCTGGGACAGCACATCTGGCGGTGTAATAGCAGCAGCAATGATAAAAGCAAGCAAAATTACACCAGCTCTTATCTCAACAAGCTTTTTCAGGGGAACGATTCTCGCATAGTCTAAAATGAACACGCCAACAGGTATAATAAAAAGAACGCCCGCATAGAGATTAAACTTCAACACGAAGTTAAGGTAATCATCGGCACGAGGGAAAATCTCATAGAAATCAAAGATAAATTTGTTGAAAAAATTGAAAAATACAGGCAGAACAAGCTGATACAGAAAAATGAAACCAGTAAAAAAACTCAAAGAGGCTATGGCTATCAGAATTTTTATAAACCTTTTTTCTTGTGGATAAAGTCCGGGAGACATAAACATAAAAATCTGGTAAATAATAAAGGGGGATGATGTCACCACAGCGGTGATAAGGGACACTTTAAAAAACAGAAAAAAGCCATCAGACAGATTTAAGTAAACCATATGTCCTTCGTTCAGAAAAGGAATAAGTGGCTTAGAAAGAAAAGTTAAAATTTCCTTTGCGTAATTAAAGGCTATAACAAATGACATGAAAAGAACAACAAGTGATTTTATCAATCTCTGTCTGAGCTCTACAAGATGCTCTCTGAAAGGAACTGCGGTGTTAGGTGTTTGTGACATCTTCAGAAGATTCTTTATTATCTGAAACCGCTTTTTTTATCTCTTCTTCCTGTTTTGCAGCGTCGGCGTAAGCCTTTTCCACTTCCTGTCTTATCTCGTTTTCAATGTCTAAAACGGGCTTTTTAACCTCTTTTTCCACTTCCTGTTCAATGGATTCTTTTACACTGTCAAGGGCGTTTTTTATAGTTGCTACCGTTCTGCCGAGGGTCTTTGCCACTTCTGGAAGTCTGTCAGGTCCGACAACCACCAGAGCTATTACCAGTATAAGGATAAGCTCAGGCAAACCAATGTTGAACATAAAAACATTCTATAATTAATCCTGTTTTTTTTCAATAAGGGTTTTTACAACGGTTTCGTAGAGATAAGGGAGCGTTCTGTTTTTGTGTTTGACAATATAAAAGCTGCGTTTTATAGACAAATTATTAACTATCAGATGTTTTACGAGGTTACATTTTAGCTCATTTCTTACGGACAGGGAGGAAACAAAAGAAACGCCAAGTCCCTCTATAACCGCCTGTTTAACCGCTTCGTTGTTGCCAAATTCAGCAACAATATTTAAATCGTCCCGTGAAACGCCTTTTTTATTCAGGGCATTCATAAGTTCTGTTAAGGTCCCTGAGCCCTGTTCCCTTAAAATCAGCGGCAGGGTGCCTATCTGCCGGATATTTATTGTGGATTTATTTATTAATGCTGGTGAGGCAATAAGTATAAGCTCGTCTTCAGCAAAGGGGATAAAGTCAAGCTCTTCCTGTTTAGTTTTTGTACCCACAAGTCCGAGCAAAAGATTTTGTTCCAGAATATTATCAATAACACGCATTGAATCCATAAAAATTATTTTAAAAGAAAGGCTTTTATAGAGAGATTTGAGCTTTGTAACAACATTTGGCAATAGGTAAGCGGCAGGGATGGAGCTTGCCCCAATATTAACAGTTCCGGTGACCAGTTTTTGTTGAGCTATTAACTCTTCTTTAAGGTTGTCTGTCATTTCTATTATCTGTAATGCCTTTTTGTAAAGATTTGTTGCATGGGAGGTGGGATAAACTTTCTTGTTAACCCTGTCAAACAGTTTGCAGCCGAGCTGTTTTTCAAGGGCTTTTATGTGTTCGCTAACCGTTGGCTGGGAAAGAAATAAGGTTTCCGCCGCCCTTGTGAAGCTTTGTTGTTTATAAACGGCTACAAAAACCCTCAGGAGATGTATGTCTATCATAAATTAACGTTTAATTTTTAGACTATGGCGGACACTTTCCGCATACAGAGGCAAAAAGCGATGTTGAAAGGTATCTGTCTCCCCTGTCAGGTAGAATGACCACAATTACACCAGTACTAAGTTCACTTGACAACCTTAGAGCGATATACATTGCAGCACCACTTGACATGCCGGCAAATATACCCTCTTTTACCGCAAGCATTCTTGTGGTGTTAAAGGCATCCTCATCATTCACATAATGATGAATATCAAGTTCATCTCTGTTGTATATGCCGGGGACGATAGATTCTTCCATGTTTTTTAATCCCTGAATTCTGTGTCCCCTGCAGGGTTCAACGCCAACTATTCTGATATTTTTATCATACTCTTTAAGCCTTTTTGCCACGCCCATTAGTGTGCCCGTTGTTCCCATACCGGCAACAAAGTGTGTAATACTTCCTTTTGTTTGCTCAATTATTTCAACGCCTGTTGTGAAGTAATGGGAAAGCATGTTGGCTGGATTGTTGAACTGGTCAGGCATGAAGTATCTGTCGGGGGCTTCGTCAAATATTTTGTGGGCAAGCCTTATTGCCCCATCTGTTCCTTCTTCTGCAGGACTTAGTATGAGCTCTGCACCAAAGGCTTCCAGCACCTTTCTTCTTTCAATACTGACACAGGCAGGCATAACAAGCTTTACACGGTAACCCTTGGCAGCCCCAACCATAGCAAGACCGATACCGGTGTTGCCAGAAGTTGCTTCAAGTATAATCTTATTACAGGATAGCCTGCCTTCTTTTTCTGCCTGCTCAATCATAAAAAGGGCAGGTCTGTCTTTTACCGATCCGCCCGGGTTATCGCCTTCCATTTTGGCAAAGATCTTCACCCTCGGATTGGGATTAATATTTTCTATCGCAACAAGCCTCGTGTTTCCAATTGCATTTAAAATTCCCATAGTCAGAAATACAATATAACAAATCAGAATTTTTGGCAACAGGTATAAAAAAAGGGGGCGAATGCCCCCTCGAGAGTGTTAATTTTTTAGTTCAGGATGGTCTTTGTAATATTCCAGACATTCAGGATTTACAAGTGCCTCAAGGTTGGTTACCGGTCTTCCGTGGATAATGTTTGTTACCGCACTTTCCACCTTCTTCATGTTCCTTGTGTAGGGTATGTCCGGCACCTCTATGATTTTTGCAGGCACATGTCTTGGAGACGCATTGTCTTTGATGACCTTTTTGATTTTGTTTTTTATATCTTCGTTTAGTTTAAAGCCTTCTTTCATTTTTACAAAAAGTATTATCCGCTGATCCCCTTCCCAGTTCTGGCCGATGGCAAGACTGTCTGCCACTTCTTCCACGTTGTCCACCTGATTGTAGATTTCTGCAGTGCCGATTCTTACGCCTGATGGCTTTAATACAGAGTCAGACCTGCCTAAAAATGTTATACCCCTTGTGTCGCTGTAAAAAATCACATAGTCTCCGTGTCTCCAGACAATTTTTTGCGTGTAGTGTTCAAAATAGGATTCTTTGTATTTCTTGTTCTCTTTATCGTTCCAGAAATAAAGCGGCATTGATGGGCTTGCTGCCTCGCAAACAAGTTCACCCTCTTTGTCCCAGATGGGATTTGCCTGTTCATCGTAAGCGAAGACCCTCATGCCCAGTCCCGGACCCTGAAGTTCTCCTGCATAAACGGGTTGCATAGGGCTTCCTATTGCAAAACAGCCATTGATGTCTGTGCCACCTGCAATAGAGTTAAAATGGAGGTCTTCCTTGATTTCTTTGTAAACGTACTCAAAACCATCGGCAGAAAGCGGAGAACCTGTCTGGGAGATTTCTTTTAATGCCGAAAGGTCGCAGTTTTTGGGGCTGATATTCTCTTTTCTGAGGTAGTTTATGTAACTTGCACTTAATCCAAAAATGGTGATTTTTTCTTTTTCAGCCATGTTCCACATTGCGTAGGCGTCAGGATACATGGGGTTTCCGTCATAGAGAACAATGGTGGCTCCCGCACCTAAAGAACTCATAAGCCAGTTCCACATCATCCAGCTGCAGGTGGTGATATAAAAGATTTTGTCATCCCTTTTAAGGTCAGAATGGATGATTAGTTCTTTCAGGTGGTTTATTAGAACACCGCCTGCACTCTGCACCATACATTTTGGTTTTCCGGTAGTCCCGGAGGAAAACATAATGTAGACAGGGGTATCAAATGGCAACTGTTCAAATGTCATTTCCTCTTTCTGGTCTTTTACAAAGTCATCAAATGTTACCGCCTTGGGAAACTCTTTTATTGAAAGAGAGCTACCGGCATAGTTTGTGACAACCACCTTTTCAAGCGTGGGTATTTTTGAGGCAAGCTTAAATGCGTTAGTTAATGTATCAAACTTTTTGCCTTTGTAATAATAACCATCCACGGTAAAAAGTACCTTTGGCTCTACCTGACCAAAACGATCAAAAACAGCCTCCGGTCCCATGTCTGCCGCACAGGATGACCAGATGGCACCAATGCTTGTAACGGCAAGCATGGCTGCAACCGTTTCTCTCATGTTTGGCCTGTAAGCAACAACCCTGTCGCCTGTTTTTACCCCCATCGCTCTTAGGGCATTCGCAATCTTTGAAACATATTTATAGAGTTCAGCATAGGACATCTCTTTTCTCTGTGATGTTTCTCCGATAAAAATAAACGCTGTTTTATTGTCGCGGTAACGCAGCAGATTTTCTGCAAAGTTAAGTTTTGCACCTTCAAACCATTTTGCCCCTGGCATTCTAAAAGGGTCATCCACAACTCTTGTGTATGGCTGTGAATGTTTAATGTCCACAAAGTCCCACACGTCCGCCCAGAATTCACTGATGTTATCCACAGACCATTGATAAAGCTCTAAATAATCAGAAAAATTTTTGTTGTGGCGTTTGTTTACAAACTCCATAAACTTCATCATATTGGACGACTTTTTTCTTTCTTCTGATGGTACCCACAAAGGTTTTTTCATATTTTCCCTCCTCCCTTTAACAGTTAACGTAAAGTGTGTTTATGCCGAAATATTAACATTTTTAAAAAATGTTAGCAAGCAAAACATTATTTTAAAATTTCTTTGCCTTATGTTTCTATAAAATTTTCTGGTTTTTCATGGGGACTGTTGTATAATTAAAGCTATGACTGAGCAGTACAAAATCCCCGTTTTTCCCTTTTCCGCCATTGTTGGGCAGGAAAACATGAAACTTGCCCTAATATTGAATGCCATTGACAGCAGGATTGGCGGAGTGCTTATTAAGGGAGAAAAAGGAACCGCCAAGTCAACGGCGGTAAGGGCCCTGGCGAAACTTCTTCCGCCTATTGAGGTTGTGGCTAACTGTCCCTTCCGTTGTGATCCCCGAGACAGGGCAAATCTTTGTGACAACTGTAGCGAAATGATAAAAAAGGAGCAGCAACTTCAGATAAAAAAAGAGCCTTTTAATGTTGTGAATGTACCGCTCGGCATTACGGAAGACAGATTAATCGGAACGCTCAATATAGAAAAGGTGCTTAAAGATGGCAAAAGGCATTTTGAGCCCGGACTTCTGGCGAAGGCAAACAGAGGTATTCTTTATATTGACGAGGTGAACCTTCTTGAAGACCACCTTGTTGATGAGCTTCTGGACGTGGCGGCTATGGGAATAAATCTTGTTGAAAGGGAAGGCATATCGTTTTCCCATCCGAGCAGATTTATACTGGTTGGCACGATGAACCCCGAAGAAGGTGAGCTGCGTCCCCAGCTTCTTGACCGTTTCGGATTATGTGTTCATGTTGAAACAATTAAAAATCATATAGAGCGCATTGAAATTACTAAAAGAAGAATGGCTTTTGAAAAAGACCCCTTTAAATTTATCAAGGTCTGGCAAAAGGAAGACAAAAAGATCTGCCAGTCTATACTGAATGCAAGAAAATTGCTGAAAAAGATAAAAGAGGCGGACTGGGTTTACGAACTTATAAGCAAAATCTGTATTATGGCAGATGTGGATGGTCACAGAGCTGACAACTTTATTTTGAGAGCAGGAAAAGCCTTTGCTGCCCTTTCTGGCAGGACAACTCTTGTTGTCAGCGATTTTTTGACCGCTTCGTCTCTTGTTTTGCCGCACAGGTTGAAGAAAAAACCCTTTGACGATGAAAAAAGTCTTGACGAGTTCAGGCAAAAACTTGAGACGGTGGTTAAAGAGTATGAAGAAAAAAATGTAATAAATCATCCATTGGAATTCAGGGAAAAAAAAAGTCTAAAATTTTAGCCTCAGAAAATGAGGACATAACAGGGGGGAAGTCTTCAGAGACAGGAAAACTTATCCCTATCAGGTTACGTTATAACGCAAAAAAAGAAGCATGCGGTAAACGCAAAACGAAAAAGTTGTCTCACCGTGGCAGGTACATAAAGGCTGTTCCCATGTTAGATTTCAGGGGGCATGTTGCTTTCGATGCCACTTTGAGAAAAGCGGCTGAAAGAGCCTTTCACGAAAAGGTCTTTTCGGTTAAAAAAGAAGATCTGATGAAAAAGAGTCTTGTCGGGAAAGGTGGTGCTTCCATTCTTTTCGTGGTGGATGCTTCTGGATCCATGGGTGTGGAAGAACTGATGGGAAACACCAAAAACCTTGTTCTTGGCTTATTAAATGATGCCTATTTAAAAAGAGAAAGGGTAGGCATGATTGTGTTCAGGGGAACAAAGGCAGAAACGATTTTACCCTACACAAACAGCGTAACCGTAGCGGTTAAGCATCTGAAGGAGATTAAAACGGGCGGGAAGACACCCCTTTCTGCTGCAATGGTTAAGGCTCAGGAAGAGATATGTGTTGAAAAGAAGAAGCACCCGGCTAACGAACAAATTATCCTTTTTTTTACCGACGGCAGGGCAAACATTTCTTATCATCTAAGTGACCCATTTGACGAAGCGGTTTATTATGCAAAAAAATTGTTATCATTGGGCTGCAAGATTTTCGTTATTGACACAGATCCCACCTGGATATCTTACCCTTATGCGAAAGAACTGGCAGGAGTTCTGTCTGCAAAATACTACAAGCTTAAGGATATTCTTGGCGGTAATATAAGGGAACTGATTTACAACTGAAAATTATGTGTTTCTGTTGTTTCTCAAAGACAGGCACCAGGCACCAAGTTCTTTTACTTCGTTGTTAAGAATACGTATTCTCTCGCTGCATACCTGAATGATTCTTATCAGAATTTTAAAAGCGGTCTTTGGATGTTTTTCAATAAATGACTCAAAATCTTTCCTGCTTAATGCGAGGAGGCTTAACTGAGAATGTGCTATTACAGTTGCATTATGAGGAATGCTGTCAAAAAATGACATTTCACCGAAAATGTCGCCCGCTTCAAGTATTGAAAGCAACTTGTGATTCTTTTCATCAATCATCTTCACCACTTTTGCCTTACCTTTTAAAATCAACATCAGAACAGAAGATGCTTCACCTTCTTTCAGAACGGTTTCACCCTCGCCATAGGTTACAGGAATCATAAGGCGAACTAAACTGCTTATTTCATCCTGTGTAAAGTTTCTGAAAAATTTAAGGTCTTTGTAATCTACCATAATCTGTCATAAATTACGCAAAAAACGTTCCAAAAAATGCTTTTTTATTATATTATAACCCATATTATGAAAAAAGCAATTTTTGTTGCCGATGCCCATTTAAAGTCGCCTGCTGAGGATAGTTACAGGGATCTAATTGATTTTTTTGACGAACTGTATGAAGACAAAGAGCTGGACACCCTTTACGTTTTAGGTGACCTTTTCGACTTTTTCGTAGGGTTCCCAAAGATTATTTTTTACGAGCATATGGAGGCGATAAATGGGCTTAAACGCCTTGCAGATAAGGGTGTGTCTGTGTTTTACTTTGAGGGGAATCATGACTTTTTTCTGAGAAAACTGAATAAAGTGGGGCTACCCTTTACCATTGTTGAAAAGGGGATGGATGTTTACTTTGGAAAAAGAAAGTTTTTTGTAACCCACGGTGACAGGGTTGACAGAACAGACTATGCTCACAGGCTGCTTTCATTTTTAGTGAAAAACCCTTTTACCAATCTTTTTTCCTATATTCTGCCGCCCCATCTGGTGTATGATTTTGCACACCTGTTCTCAAGATTCAGCCGGGAAAAGATTAGCTCAAAAAGGGTGTTTAAACTGGATTTGTTACGTCATTTTGCAGAAGAATATGCAAAGTTTGGCTACTTCGCAGCGGTTTTTGGTCATTTTCACAAAAGCATGTTGATTGATGGGGAGGCAGGACTGGCAATGCCAGTATATCTGGTGGGCAGCTGGAAAGAAGGCAGGGATTATCTTGTTTATGAAAATGGCAATTTCTTTTTCAAAAAATACAAATCAGTAGGTTCCTAAGGCGCCCTTTTTTCTTGCCTGTTTTTCAAAAAAGGAAAATGTTTTAATCCCGATTATGATATAAAAAAGTGAGTTTAAGATTAATTCATAAAAGGTTGGGTTTTTTAAAACAGATATCAATGACACATCCTCAAAAAGCATTTTTTTCATAATCTTAAGCCCCGCCGTCATCGGAACGAGCTCAGAAATGTATTGTAAAAATGGCGGGAAAACGGTTACAGGTATAATGGCTCCGGTAAAGATTAAAAGAAAAAATCGCATAATGGTGGTGATAGGTCCCAATCTTTTGAAAACAAGTGTAAGCCCTGCAAAAGCAAGTCCCATGCCGTAAAGCCCTGTATATGTTAAAAGAAAAATTAAAAAGGCTGATGGAGAAATGGTTATATGCAAATCAAAAAAAAGGGTGAATAGCGAAAACATAACCACAGCAATAGATAAATTTATAACAAAGCGGGAAACACTTCTTCCAAGCATGTTGTAAATGAGTGGGTAGGGGGAAAGGGCTATCTGTTCCAGAACGCCTATGTGCATGTCTTCCCTTATTGCACTGCTTAAATGCCCGATGGCATCAAGTGCAAAAAACCATACGAGAAAACCAACCACTTTGTGGGAAAGTGAGTTAGCATCGTAAACAACCTTCCCGGAAGAAAAGTCGGCTGAGGAATATACAAAACCAAGAAAGATAAAGACAAGCATAACTGTTGAAGAGAGGCGTTCCAGACTGTATCGTCTGAAGTAAATGAACTCCCTGTATCCTTCTGCCATTATTATACCGACTATACGCATCTTCTGTTTCCCTTTAAAAAAATATCCTCCAGTGATGGCGTAATCTTTTCTATATCCAGCACCTTTATTTCTTTTGAACCGAACAGTTGTATAAGTTGTGCCAGTTCCTGTTCCGTCACACTAACTTTTATAAGGTATCTGTCGTTCTTTTTTTCAAAGGAAGGATAGAGACTCCTGAAAATTTCATCTGTTTCCGGCAGAGAGCCCCCAGTTGTGATTAAATAAGTTTGTCTTGTTTCCTGTGAAAGAAACTCTTTTATATTACCGAAAAACTTTATGGTTCCTTCAGACAAAAAAAGCAGCATGTGAGAAAGCCTCTCAATAATATTCAGCTGATGCGAAGTAATTATTACCAGTTTGTTTCTCTTTTCAGCAATCTCTCTTATGACATTCTGCATACTGCTGCTTGATATGGGGTCAAGCCCGAGTGTTGGTTCGTCTAAAAGCAGTATTTCAGGATCGTGAAGAAGTGAAATAATGATTGCAATCTTTTGTTTCATTCCCTGCGAAAGGTTGCGGACAGGTGTGTTTAGCTTATCTTTCAGGTCAAGCAGTTCAAAATACCTTTCTGCTTCTGCAAAGGCACGGGAAAAGGGTATTTCTCTTAGCCATGAAAAGTATTTGACGTTTTGAAGAGGAGTCAGGTTCCAGAAAATGTTTCTTGAACCCTCAAGTATGGCACCGATTTTTGTAAGCAGTCTGAAGTTTGAAGGGTAAAGAGGTTCTTTGTTTAGAAAGACAGAGCCACCTGTGGGGAAAAGAAGCCCGCATAGAAGCTTGATAAGCGTGGTTTTACCGGCACCGTTATGCCCTACAATGCCGTAAATCCTACCTTTTTCAAAGGTAACAGAAACATCTTTAAGTGCGGTTACCGTGCTCCTGCCGTTTTTGTACGTCTTTGTTAAATTTACCGCCTCAAGCATTACTCTTCTTTCTTGTAGAAAAAAATAAAAGCCATTTTGGGACGCTTTGATGCGTCTGTGGTGACGAAATGTATACTTTCAAAGACATAACCTTTTGCTGTCCATTCGTTAAGGATTTTTTCTATTTCTTCGTCTGTTACTATGCCTGTTTCCACAACCTTGTATGCCATAGATAATATTTTATTACCAAAGGAGTCCCGATAACAAGAATAAAAACCTTTTCAAAGGTATGCAGTGAAACAAACGTCTAAAAAAACTTGTTAAAAACAGCACGTTGTGATAAAAATTAGTTACTATTCTAATTCTTTTGGAGGCGGTAAATGGAAAGACGATACAATCCACATGAAATAGAGCCCAAATGGCAAAAGTACTGGGAAGAAAATAAACTTTACAAATGCGAGAAGGATACATCAAAGCCCAAATACTACGTCCTTGAGATGTTTCCTTATCCTTCCGGTCGCATACATATGGGACATGTGCGTAATTACACCATTGGCGATGTGGTGGCAAGAACTAAAAAAATGTGTGGCTATAATGTTCTTCACCCCATGGGGTGGGACGCCTTTGGACTTCCTGCAGAGAATGCAGCTATTGAAAAGGGTGTTCACCCTGCAAAATGGACATACGAGAATATAAAGAATATGAAAGAACAGCTGAAAAGGCTTGGTTTTTCCTATGACTGGGACAGAGAGATTGCCACCTGCAAACCGGAATACTACAAATGGGAACAGCTTATTTTTACAAAGATGTACGAGAAAGGGCTTGTCTATAAAAAGAAGTCCAGCGTTAACTGGTGTCCTTCCTGTAACACTGTGCTTGCCAATGAACAGGTGGAAGATGGCGAATGCTGGAGATGTGGTTCTAATGTTGAAACAAAAGAACTAAAACAGTGGTTCTTTAAAATTACAAACTACACGGAAGAACTCCTTGAGTGGTGCGACAGACTTAAAGGCTGGCCTGAAAAGGTGCTTTTGATGCAGAAAAACTGGATAGGCAAAAGCTATGGTTGTGAAATTGATTTTCCTCTGGAAAATGGTGACGGAAAAATTACTGTTTTTACAACAAGACAGGACACTGTTTTTGGTGCCACATTTATGAGTCTTGCACCGGAACATCCTCTCATCCCAATGCTCTGTAAAGGCAAAGAGCAGGAAAAGGTTGTAACAGATTATGTGGCAAAATCAAAAAATTTAACCGCACTGCAAAGACAGATGGCGGAGTATGAAAAAGAGGGTGTTTTTACAGGCAGTTATTGTATCAATCCTTTTACAGGCTGGAAAATGCCCATTTATGTGGCGAACTTTGTTCTGGCTGAATACGGAACAGGGGCGGTCATGGCGGTACCTGCCCATGATGAAAGGGATTTTCAGTTTGCCAAAAAATATAACCTGCCCATTGTGGTTGTTATAGAACCAAAGGATAAAAAGCTTGCTCCAGAAGAAATGGCAGAGGCTTATACAGAACAGGGCTATCTGGTAAATTCGGGTCAGTTTAATGGATTGTATAACGAAGAGGCAAAAGAGGCAATTGCAGGTTATCTGGAAGAAAAGGGCATTGGAAAGAAGACAATTAATTACAGATTGAGGGACTGGGGGATATCCAGACAGCGTTACTGGGGTGCTCCCATACCCATTATATACTGCGATAACTGTGGTACAGTGCCTGTTCCGGAAAAAGACCTGCCTGTTGTTTTGCCCGAAAATGTGAACATTACCGGAAAGGGTAACTCTCCACTTGCAGATGTTGAGGAGTTTGTAAACACAACCTGTCCCAAATGCGGAGGTAAAGCCCGTCGTGACACAGACACGATGGACACCTTTGTTGAGTCCTCCTGGTATTTTTTAAGATTTGCCTCGCCCCGCTATGAAAAAGGCATGTTTGACCCTGATGATATTAATTACTGGCTGCCTGTGGATCAGTATATCGGTGGTGTTGAACATGCAATTTTACACCTTCTTTACTCTCGTTTTTATGTAAAGGTGTTAAGGGATCTGGGGCTTCTGCGGATAGACGAGCCCTTTATAAATCTGCTTACTCAGGGTATGGTGTGCATGGAGAGTTATCGTTGTGAAGAGCACGGTTATCTCCTACCGGAGGAGGCAAAAGAGACCGGCGACAAAAGGGTCTGCAGTAAGTGCGGGAAAGAGGTGATTACAGGTCGTGTTGAAAAGATGTCAAAGTCAAAGAAAAACGTGGTTGATCCCGATATGCTTGTAAATAATTACGGAGCGGACACATCAAGACTCTTCTGTCTTTTTGCAGCTCCGCCCGAGAAGGATCTTGACTGGTCGGAAAGAGGTGTTGAAGGTTGCCATCGCTTTATTCAGAGGGTTTGGAGGCTTTTTTACAACTGGATAGAGTTGCTGGAAGATGTGAAGGAAAGGATGATGCCACAGGTTGAAACGAAGGTTGCCAGAGATATTATACGTTTTACCCACAAGACGATAAAAAGGGTAACCGACGACGGGGTTAACAAGTTTCACTTTAACACCGCCATAAGTGCCATAATGGAGTTTGTAAACTTTCTCTATACAGTTACGGACACAGAAAACAAAGAGATTAAATCTGCCATGAGATATGCCATTCAGCATTTAATCATACTTCTTTATCCGTTTACTCCCTTCATCTGTGAAGAACTCTGGTCAGTAATGGGATTTACGAAAAGTCTTTATTTTGAAAAGTGGCCCGAATACGACGCTGCACTCATTCAGGAAGAGGTGGTGACCATAGTGGTTCAGGTTAACGGAAAGGTGAGAGGGCGATTTGAGTTTCCGGCAGACCAGACGGAAAAGGAGATGGAGGCGGTAATACTGAAAGACGAAAAGATTATGCAGTATCTGAAAGGTGACATAAAAAAGATAATATGGGTGCCAAAAAAGCTTGTTAACATAATCTGTGGCTGAAAAATGAAAGGTGTTGCCAGACTTTTTATATTTTTAATACCTTTGTTGCTTGGCTGTGGCGTAACTGTAAAGTCTTATGACCAAAAAAACCTTTCTCACCTTAAGGTGCGTGTGGAGGTACAGAACAAAACTTACGAAGCGGGGCTTTCCTATATATTCAAAGACGCCTGCGAAGCCGCCCTGTTTAAAAGAGGAGCAGAAATCGTCAATTTTAACGAAAACCTTTTTATTGAAATTACGATTAAAGAAATCAAAGCCGTTCCTGTTTCTTTCGGGGCTGAAGATATAGCCACCAACTATAACCTTTCCATGAACGGAAGTTTCAGGGTGTTCAGGATTGAAGGGAATAATAAAAAACTTCTTCTTGAAGACGGCTTCTCTTCGGTACAGAACTATCACGTTTCAAATGTGGAGATGACAGAAACTAAAAGGCAGCTTAGCATTATGCAAGCTGCCTATGAAATTACTGAAGGTATAAAAGATAGGGTTATTATGCTTGAGTAAAAAGTTTTGCTGCCTTTTTTGCAAGTCTTGCCTTATGTCTTGCCGCCTTGTTTTTGTGAATGATTCCTTTTACAGCAGCCTTGTCAAGACATGACTGTGCCTTAATCAGCTCATTTTTCACATCATCAATACTTTTCGCCTCAATGGCTGTGCGAACCTTTTTTAACTGGGTTTTAATCGCACTTTTAACAGACTTGTTCCTTTCCCTTCTTGCCAGACTCTGTCTTTCTCTTTTTAAAGCGGACTTATTTTTTTTACTTGCCAATTTAACGCCTCCTAATTAATAATGAACTGTTATTATAAAATTTATTAAATGATGAAGTCAAGTATAAATAGCAAAAAAAGTGTACTTAAGGCTTTTGGTGTCATAAGCTCCATGACTTTTTTAAGTCGTATAAGCGGCTATTTACGTGACGCCTTTATTGCCGCCTTTGTCGGAGCCTCTTACTTTTCAGACGCATTTTTTGTAGCCTTCAGGATACCCAATCTTTTCAGACGCCTTCTGGGTGAGGGGGCACTTACACCTGCCGTTGTGCCGGTTGTGACAGAGTTGCTTGATAAGGGTGAAAGGCATGCTGAAAAGGAGATAAAAAGCATAATCGCCGCATCAGGGTTGATTGTGTTTGTAATAACCCTTTCGGGTATTGTGCTTAGCCCGTTGCTTGTAAAACTGATGGCTTACGGATTTACCAGAAATGAGACTGTCTTTTCGCTCACCGTAGATCTTAACAGGCTCATGTTTCCTTATCTTTTTTTCATATCCCTTGTAGCGGTTTACATGGGGCTTTTGAATGCAAAGCACCACTTTTTTGCCCCGTCATTTTCCCCTGTTTTACTCAATCTTTCAATGATTTTCTCTCTTGTTTTTTTAAGATATTTCTTTAAACTGCCTGTTTTTGCCCTTGCCTATGGTGTGCTGCTTGGCGGGCTGGCACAACTGTTATTTCAGATTCCTTACCTTAAAAAAGAGGGGCTTCCCTTTCTGCCGGGCAAAAAGATAAAAACGGAAGCCACCAAAGCGGTTTTTACCCTGCTTTTACCATCAGTTTTCGGACTGGCAATTACCCAGATTAATGTGCTTGTTGACACATTTGTGGCTTCTTTTTTACAGGCTGGAACGGTGTCGTATCTTTATTATGCAGACAGATTAATTGAGCTGCCCATAGGACTTTTTGCCATATCATTCGCAACCGCAATACTGCCAACAATGTCAAAAAGCGCCCTTTCCGGTGACATAGAGGGTGTAAACAGCAACTTTTCCAGAACGATTATATACTGTTTCTTTTTCATTATTCCGTCTCTGTTTTTTTTAATATGTCTCGGTAAGCCAACCCTTGCTGTTTTGTTTAAAAGAAAGGCTTTTGATATGACGGCACTGGAAGGTAGTTATTTTGCACTGATTGGTTATAGTTTCGGACTTCCTTTTTACACCTTCAACCGTTTAATCACCCCTCTCTTTTATGCTTACAAAAACACTAAGCAGCCAGTGAAGGCAGGTTTTTTTGCTATGTTAATGAATATCGTTATGGATGTGCTTCTCATGTCATGGGGAGCCTTTGGGCTTTCAACGGCAACAAGCTGCTCAGCCCTTGTAAACAGTCTTTTTCTCTACAGATATTTCAAAATGTCCCATCATCCACTTGAGTTTAAAAAAATAACCGAGTTTACAATAAAAATATTCTTTTCTTCCCTTTTTGCAATGATACCCACCTACATACTTTCACTACACTATGCCTATGATGACAACATCATTTTCAAAATTCTGTATCTGATGGTGCTTTCAGCCACTTACGTGTGTTTCATCGCAATATTTCTAATACTATTCAAAACAGAAGAGGCAAAAGATATATGGCAGTTTTTACAAAAAAGATTATTGAAACGATAAATACCCCCTTCTTTTTCTCGGTTGAACTCGTCTATTGTGAAAATGGCTTAATGACGGTCAATTTTGTTGACAAAAAGGGCGTTGAGCTTGCAAAGCACCCCTTTTCACACATTACCAGAGACTTTATCAGCTATTTTGAAGGTAAAAAGGTGTCTTTTTCCGGCAACCTTGTGTTTCCAGAACTGCCAGAATTTACAAGAAGGGTTTTAACTGAATGCAGGAATATACCTTACGGAGAAGTTACAACTTATAAGGAGCTTGCCGCAAAGTGCGGCTCTGCCAGAGCTTTCAGGGCGGTGGGCAATGCTTTAAGAAAAAACCCTTTCCCGATAATCATTCCCTGCCACAGGGTAATAGGCACAGACGGGGATCTTACAGGGTTTATGGGAAAAGATGGGATAGAGATAAAACGCTGTCTTTTAAGGCTGGAGGGTAGATAAAAACGCCCCCGGCGTGGATCGAACACACGGCCTCAGGATTAGGAATCCTGCGCTCTATCCTACTGAGCTACGGGGGCAATGCTTGAATATTATAACCTTTTGAGCTATATTGTCAAGCCAATCTTCCCGGATTCAGTCATGCAGGTGTAGGACTTTGAGCCAAATTTTTCAACCCTGTAAGGCTAAGGTATTTTATCTGCATTTTTCACCCTTTTTATATTATAATACTTAAACTATGCTTGAACATCTGAATGAAGAACAAAAAGAGGTGGTGACCCATTTTGAAGGTCCCATGCTGGTCCTTGCAGGTGCAGGTTCCGGAAAAACAAGGGCAATAACCCATCGCATAGCCTATCTTGTCAACTATTACGGTGTCAATCCTGAAGAGATAGTGGCACTGACCTTTACAAATAAGGCGGCTAAAGAAATGCTGCAGAGGCTCCAGAGTTTTTCTGGAGGGTGCTCTTTAAAAGGCTTGCTGGCAACCACATTTCACTCTTTTGGTCTTATTTTGCTGAAAGAAAACGCTTCTCTTCTGAATATTAACAATAACTTTCAGATCATAGACGACGATGATCAGGGCAAACTGTTGAAAGAGGTTATTTCACAGCTGAATATATCAAAGGACGACTATCCGCCAAAAAAAATTAACGCATTTATAGACAGCTGGAAAAATAATGGCTCTGACCTGAATGATTTCCTTGAAGAAACATTCCTTGCAGATTTTTTAAAGGAGATTTACAGGAATGTTGTGACCCGATATGAACAGATAAAAGAAGAGCGGGGGCTTTTTGATTTCGGAGACCTGTTGTTAAAGCTTTTAACAGGTTTGAATAAAAACCCGCAGTTTCTGGAAAGGTGTAGAAAAAGATTTAGATTTCTGCTTGTTGATGAATATCAGGACACAAACGCCATTCAGTATAAAATTCTGAAAAAACTGGCGATTCCACACAAAAACATTGTGGTGGTAGGTGATGATGATCAGTCTATTTACAGCTTTAGGGGGGCAGAGATACGGAATATTTTAGATTTTAAAAAGGACTTTCCGGAAGCAAAGATTGTAAAACTTGTTAAGAATTACAGGTCAACCAAAACCATTATTGACGTGGCAAACAGGGTCATTTCCAGAAACAGGCAAAGGATGGAAAAACAGCTTCACTGTACCCGGGGTGAAGGCGAAAAAATAAAGTTTTACACAGCACAGGATGAAAGGCAGGAAGCGGCTTTTGTCCTGGGTGAGATAAAAAAGTTTCTGAGCAAAGGTTATCGTTATAGGGATGTCGCCATATTTTACCGCACAAATGTTCTTTCAAGACGCTTTGAAGACATTTTAAGAAGAGAGAGAATCCCTTACAAAATATTCGGTTCCATCAGGTTTTACAACAGAAAAGAGATAAAAGATATAATAGCCTTTATACGCTTTCTCCTGAATAAACAGGATGTGCTTAGCTTTACAAGGCTTTCTTTCTTTGCCATTACCGGGGCAGGAAAGGTAACTATAGATAAAATCGTTTCAAAAGTTAATAAAAACAACGACATAATATCTGCGATAAAACAGCTGATTACCGAAGGTTCCTCTTCCGGAAGAACAACCCTTGCGCTTAAGGCTTTTTTGACCATGGTAAACAAGATTGAAGCCGCAATGAATGAACAGGAGCCACAGGATCTTGTTGACACCATCATAGAGCTTACCGCTTATAAAGACCATCTGAAAAAGGAAGTAAAAGACGACAAAGAGTTTGACGAAAAACTTAAAAATATTGAAGAGCTTAAAATAGCCCTTGTGGAAAACAAAAAGGAAGGCAAGGATCTGGTTTCTTTTATAAATGACGTAATCCTGGGCGATCTGGACAGGACAGAGGAGACTGATTATATCACATTGATGACGGTCCATTCGGCTAAAGGTCTTGAGTTTCCGGTTGTGTTTATTACGGGTATGGAAGACGGTATTTTTCCGCATATATACTCAAAGATTGAAGGGAATGAAGAAGAGGAAAGAAGGCTTTTTTACGTCGCCATAACGAGGGCTATGGAACATCTCCATATAACACATGCCGTTGAAAGAAATGGAAAAAGACAGCAGCCCTCGCCGTTTCTGAACGACATCCCTGAAGAGTTACACCAGTGTAACACAGAAACCCCTGAATTCTATAACAGCCATAACCGTCCCGCATTCATTCATCTTGCTCCTCCACCCCAAGACAAACCTTTTTATGTGCTGCATAAAACCTTTGGCAGAGGAAAAGTAATTGATACTGTATCTGATGGAGAGGTTCCTGTTTACCAAGTTATGTTTGATGACGGGTCGGTCAGGAAAATTCTGAGTTCTTTTTTGAAGGAGATATAGGCTAACACATATGGCTTTTCAGGGCAACCCGAAAAAGTTTGCGGAAGATATTGCAAAAGGTTTTTTTTATGTTACTCCTCCTTTTCTTAAAAATCTGGAGGCGGGGGAACTTAAACAGATTTTTCAGGCTTTAAAAATTGTTCAGAGGGACATAAGGGCAAGGGTTACAACCGAAGAAAACGAAACAAGAGAAAAACAGATGTATCTCATGAGACTAAATCAGGCGTTAACGGTGATGGAAAACTATGCAAGAAAATACCGGATCGTTCTTTAAAAAATGCTTGAATCTGTCTAACACCCCCTCTGGGGAAAAAGCGTTACTGACTTTTCTTTTTATCCTGACGGTGGTGTTCCGCCTTTTTCACATAAAAAGTGCCACTATACTGGAAGGTAAACTGCTTTTTATCCAGCCGGATGCCTATTATCACATAAGAAGGACGGTGCTTTTTGCACAAAACTTTCCTTCACTTAACTCCTTTGATTACTACATATCATATCCTGTAGGTGCCGAATGCCCCTGGCCCCCCCTTTACGACTGGGTAATAGCCCTGATTTCCCTTATTGTCAGTTTCGGTAAACCTGATAACTATATGGTTGAGCTCTTACATGCTATTTTCCCTGTATTGACCGCAGCCCTATCCGTCTTTTTTGTTTACGGAATTGCAAAAACAGTTTTTAACAACAGGGCGGTTGGTTTTCTGGCGGCTGCTTTATGGACATTCGCTCCCAACAGTCTGTCTTACTCTGTTTTTATGTCCGGAGACCACCATTCTGCGTCCCTTTTTCTTGCCATAACCTTTTACTACTATGCCATAAGAGCTCTGAAGAATCTAACTGAAGGCAACGAAAAAAACAGGGACCTTTATTTAGCCGGTCTTATGGCAGCCCTCGGTCTTTTGGTGTGGCACATACAGATATTCTTCTTTACACTCTGGATAATGTTCATCTACATCCTGGTTGTTGTAAAAAGAAAAGACCATGCCTTTGTGAAGACAATAATTCAGATGACGATTAAAATGATGTCTCTTCCCATAGTCATCTCTGTAATAATAAGGATTATTTCGCCCATAGAAACGGAACAGGGGATTTTGCGTTTTGACTTTTTTTCATTTTTTCAGCCACTTTATATACTGTTGCTGCTGTTGCCTTTGTTCTATTTTTACATTTTCTTTTCTGTCCGTTCTAAAAAGACCTTTTTGCTATATTCATTAGTGATTATTGCCTTTATAATCGGTTTAATGTTAATGTTTACCCCTCTCGTCTCTGCCATTAAAGAGATGAAGGTTTTTATGTCAAAATCAGAGCCCTATCTCACAAACATACAGGAATACAATCCCCTGTTTAAAAAGGGGCATTTTATGTGGGGTGGCTGGGTCACAATAGAAAACTATTTCAAATTTATATATTATGCAATGCCAGCATTTTTTTCACTTTTTTTCATTATCAGATTTCTTCTGCGTCGCAAACTTAAAAAGTCTGATATGCTGCTTTTTCCTTTGCTTTTATTAATGTTCACAACCACTATTCTTCAGTTTTACCAGAAACGGTGGGGCAACGAAAACAGCTTCTGCATTTCGGTCACACATGGCGTTATCATTTATTACCTTTTTCATCTGGGGAAACAGTTCAGACCGAAAACCGTCATATCCTTTTTATTTACGGGTATATATTTAGGTGCAATTATATACCCCATAGCCGCAGGTACGGCTGTGTTAATGTATAAAAAGGTTGTTCCTGTTAATGCTGATCTTTATTACACCCTTAACTGGATTAAAGACAATACGCCAAAAACAAGTCATTATTTAAAGCCCACAGAAAAACCGGAATACGGCATATTGACTCCATGGGACATTGGACATCTGACTGTCTATTATGGTGAAAGACCTGTTATAGCCTGCAATTTTGGTCATTCTTTAAGAGGCACAGGTTTCAGAGACTCAATGGCTATCTGGCAGACAAAAGATGATGCCGACTTGGCAAAGATTTGCGAAAGAAATAATGTAAGGTTTTTAATAATATCCGACCCTCTCGGTTACATGACGGGTCTCGAAAACATGAAGTTTTTCTACCCCTATCCTGCCATGAGGCTCATGCAGTACGACGGCAGTTTTTCACCCTTCGGAGCTGCACTTGAACATTTCAGGCTTATTCACGAATCTTATACAAGAAACGAAAACAGTTATAATCTGACCGATGTGAGGATGTATAAAGTGTATGAATTTGTAAAAGGTGCCCGTGTTAAAGGAAAAACCTATCCACTGCATGATGTAAACATAACAACCACCTTTCGGAGTGATAAAAACAGAGAGTTTACCTGGACTTTAAGGACCTTTTCTGACGAAAAGGGTAATTTTTCCTGTAATATACCCTACGCCACAGAAAATGTCAAATACAGTGTTAGAGCGGTCTATCCCTTTAGGGCAAAAAGCAGGGACAAAGAAATCGTTTTCACGATAGACGAGGCAGATGTCCAGAACGGCAGGGAAATTAATCTGAATTTTGTAAAGTAACAGGTGCTGTTTTGGGGAGAGCAAAGAATGCCGGGCGGCTCAAATAAGTTTTGACAGTTTTGGAATTTTCTTATATTATTAACAAAATCAATGGAATTTAAAGCGTTAAAGAAAAGTTTAGAAAAAGAGCTTGAGCTGGTTGCCAGAGAAATCAGAGCGTCTCTTGATTCTCCTATTGATTTCATAAGGCAGGTGGCGTCCTATCTTATTGAAAGTGGCGGCAAAAGGTTCAGGCCACTTGTTTTGATTCTTTCTGCACGAGCCTTTGGTTACGAAGGGGAACGTGTATATAAGATAGCCAGTGCCCTTGAGTTTATTCATACAGCCACGCTGCTACATGATGACGTGGTTGACTATGCCGAACTCCGCAGGGGTAAACCTTCTGCAAATGTTCTCTGGGGCAACGAGGCAACCGTTCTTGTGGGAGATTTTTTGCTTGCTCGCTCCTTTCTTTCACTTGTAAAGGATGAGGACATTGATGTTCTAAACTGCGTTTCCAATGCCACCACAAAGATGGCGGAGGGGGAAATTTTACAACTGTTAAAAACAGAAGAGCCCGAGACAACGGAAGATGAGTATCTTGAGATAGTAAGGTGCAAAACCGCCGTTCTTATTTCTGCCGCATCAGAAGCGGGTGCCATCATAGGAAAGGCACCAAAAAAGATTAGAGAAAAAATGAAAGATTATGGCATGCTTATCGGCACAGCTTTTCAGATAGCCGACGACACCCTTGATTACATTACCAGCGATGAGACGCTCGGAAAGATTCAGGGGCAAGATTTTTACGACGGTAAGGTCACATTGCCCTTTATTTATGCCTTTTCCATGGCTACAGAAAAGGAAAAAACCACCCTCAGTCGTCTGTTGATAAAAAAAACCAAAAACAGGGCTGACTTTGATAAGGTTTACAAAATTCTTGAAAAATATGATGCCTTCAGATACAGTTTTAAAAGGGCACAGGCATATGTGGCTGAGGCAAAAGATTCTGTTGCGTTTCTGGACGAAAAGGTCAGGAAACCGTTGGAACTAATTGCAGATTATACCATAGAAAGAACCTTTTAGCTTCTATGTGTAAAAAAATTCTGTCTTACTTTATCATCATTTTCTTTTTAATAGTCAAATCCGCCTTTGCCACAGACACTGCTATCAAACATCTTGAAAACGGATTCAAGGTTCTTCTGCAAAAATTGGATACGGCACCACTCATTGCCATGCAGTTGTGGATTCCTTTTGGTAGCACATCGGAAACCGACAGAGAGGCTGGGGTTGCACATTTTCTTGAACATTTAACCTTCCGCAGCAAAGATATAGCAAAAAGAGTTGAGGCTGTAGGCGGTGACATCAACGCATACACCTCTTTTGACAAAACGGTTTACCATCTGACAGTGCCAAAAGAGCATTACCTTGTGGGACTTGCTGTCCTTCAGGATATACTTTTCAGAACCGTCTTTGAAGACAAAAGTTTTAACGAAGAAAAAAAGGTGATTCTGGAAGAGATGAAAAGAAGTTACGACAACCCGCAAAAGATGCTGTATAACCTTTTCTTTCAAACCGCTCTGCCGGATCACCCTGCAGGAAGACCTGTTATTGGTTATGAAAAGACAATTACAGAGATTACAAAAGAAGAGGTGGCAGATTTTTATAACAGGTTTTATAATCCAAAGACCGCTTTTCTTGTTGTTGCAGGTGATATAGAAGATGGCATTGTAACTAAAATCAGCGAACTTTTCGGTGAAACTAAAAAGTCTTCAGAATATGGCACTGCTCATACTTTAAAAGGCAACAGACAGAAAAACCCCTTTGCTGTAAAGGTGCTTAATGTAAACTCATGTTACCTGATGCTCGGATTACCAACACCTGACATATATTCTCCTTTTGTGCCTGCAATAGATGTGCTTTCCTTTATCTACGGCGAGTCAAACACGTCACTGCTTAAGGAGCATCTAAAAGAAGAAAAGCAGCTTGTTAACTATATATACTCATATCAGATGTCAATGAAAGACCTCGGATTTTTCGTTGTCCAGACAAACTTCTCCTGCGGCCAGACAGAAAAGGTGATTGACGAAATGTTTCAGGTGCTTTTCAAAAAACGGTTTTCCTTTGGTGAAGACAGCTTAAAGAAGGCTATAACAAGTTATGAAAGCAACTACTTTTTTTCAAGGGAACGGTTCACCGATATAGCATCTGACATGGGTAGTTCCTACCTTTATTATCAGGATCCTGAATACTCAAAAAAATATATAGATGAGATAAGAAAAATAAAGCTGGCTGATTTAGAGATGGTTAAAAAGAGATTTTTTAATATGGAAAAGGCAACTGTTGTGATGGTGGTGCCTCCCGATTATGAAAAGGCTGCCAATGTTTCCCTTCAAAAGCTTTTTCCAAAGGCAGATAAAAAAGATCAGATCTTTCAGCAAAGGTTGAAAAATGGCGTCAGGCTAATCATAAAAGACAAAAAGAATGTCCCCACCTTTGCCTTTTCTGTCCTTTCCCTTGCAGGCAGCAGGATCGAAGATGTAAAGACAGCCGGATTATCAGGTTTTACCGCTTCATGTGTAATCAGAGGAACGAAAAATCACAGCTATAAAGAGCTTTCTGATAAGATAGAGCGTATCGGCGGGGCACCTTCGGGCTTTTCAACAAAAAATTTAACAGGCATAAAGGGTAAATTCCTTTCTTCCGGATTTTACGATGCCATAAAGATTCTGGAAGATATACTGCTTAACTTTTCTCCTCCGGCAGACGAAATTGAAAAGGTAAAAAAGCTTGTTCTTTCTGATATCAGGAAAAAACCGGAAAGCCCCACTCGCCTTTTAAAAGATCTGCTTTTTTCAACCCTTTACCCTGACTCTCCCTTTGGTTTCCCCTTAGAAGGAACGGAGGAAACCGTTTCAGGTGTTGACGCAAAGATGGTGAAAAAACATTTTAAAAGACTCTTTTCCCCGGAAAATCTGGTGGTTGTTTTTGCCGGCGATCTGCCTGACGATGCGGGGGAACTCATTGCAAGAACCTTTGAGAAGCTGGAAGGCACCAGCATCACAACGTCAGCATCTTTAAAGGCGACTCCACGGGTAAAAGAGGCGGTTATAAAAGGTGCTTACAATCAATCCCATATTATTATCTCTTTTCCTGTTCCCGGCTTGAAATCGGAAGAGAGACCCTATTTACAGTTATTTTCAACCATACTTTCCAACCAGAGTGGCAGACTTTTTACCAATCTCCGGGACGAAAAGGGGCTTGCCTATGCACTGGGTGCCTTTTTGTATGAGTCACCAGAGGGCTCTCTTTTCAACCTCTATATAGGCACTTCTCCTGAGAAGGTTGAAACCGCCAAAGAGGGGCTCTTTGAAGAACTGGAAAAAACCATAAGAAACGGCATAACGGAAGAAGAAAAAGAAAAGGCTGTGAACCAGATTTTAATCGAGATTATCCAGAGTTTGCAGGAAAACATGGATATTTCAAATGTTTATGCAAATAACCAGCTGTTTTTCAATGACCCGCTCTATTTTAAGCGTTATGAAGCCACCATTAAAGCCATTAACACAGCCGATATAACAGATAAACTAAAACCCTTTTTAAAGAAAGAAAATGCAGTTACTGTTATTATTGAAGGGAAACCTAAACCTTAAATCTGAAATAAACGATGTCTCCATCCTGAATTTCGTAATCTTTGCCTTCCAGCCTGTAAAGCCCTGATTCCCTTGCCTTCTGCTCAGATCCACATTTAACTAAATCGTCATAATGAATAACCTCTGCCCTGATAAACCCCCGTTCCATGTCTGTGTGTATTTTGCCAGCAGCCTTTATCGCCTTTTCTCCTCTTTTTAATGTCCATGCCTTAAGTTCTTTTCTTGCTGTTGTGAAAAAGGTGATTAAATCAAGCAGTCTGTAGCCGGTAACTATTATGCGTTCAACTGCCTCTTTTTCAATATTATACTCTTTCAGCACAGCGGACTTTTCTGAGCTGTCAAACTGAGAAATCTCTTCCTCCAGTCTGCCAGAAATGATAACCACCTCTTTTCCTTCCTCCTTTGCGTACTCCTGTAACTGCAAAAGCTGTCTGTTTTCTGGATTATCACTGTCAGAAACATTAGCTATATAAAATGATGGTTTAAGAGAGATGAGATTTAGCACTTCTATCTGAGACTTTTCCTCGTCATTCAGTGTGTCCAGAATTTTTCTGTATTCTGAACAGGGCAAACCTTTGTTAAGCATTTCTGAAAGCCTTGTCATTACTTCAACCATCTTTCTGCTTTCCGGGGTGTGTATTTTTGAAAGCTTTTCCAACCTCCTATCTAAAATTTCCATATCGGAAAGTATAAGCTCCGTTTTTATTATCTCAATATCCCTGACAGGGTCAATGTTTCCCTCCACATGAACCACCTCAGGAAGATCGAAACATCTGACCACATGGGCAATACCGTCCACCTCCCTTATGTGAGAAAGAAATTTGTTGCCCAGTCCCTCACCTTTGCTGGCACCTTTTACAAGTCCGGCAATATCTATAAATTTAATGGTGGTGGGCATATAACTGTCTGTTTTTATAATTTCTCTTATTTTTTCAAGTCTTTCATCTTTAACTGGCACAACACCCACATTGGGCTCAATTGTACAGAAAGGATAATTGGAAGCTTCAGCACAAACTGCTGTGATTGCATTGAAGATTGTCGTTTTGCCCACATTGGGCAGTCCGATTATACCAATTGAAAATCCCATTTTTATCCGTTATAGGCGTTCATCGCCTTTATAGGTCCTTCTTTAATAGCCGTTTTTATGCCGAGGCATGCCCTTTTTATGGATTCCTCAATAACAGTTTTTTCATCGGGACTAAATTTCCCTAAAACATGGGCATCAACCAGTTCTTTTAATGGAGGTCTTCCTATTCCTATTTTCAAATGGTAGAAGTTTTTGTTCTGTGTTTCAGCAATTACAGACTGGACACCTCTGTGACCACCGCCGGAACCGTTCCATTTTAACCTCACCTTTCCGAGTGGCATATCTAAATCGTCATAAACCACAAATATGTGTTCATTGGGAATATTTCTGTTTTTAAGAAAGGCGGAAACCGCCTTGCCGCTCAGGTTCATAAAAGTAAGTGGCTTTAAAATAAAAAGAGCAAAACCTTCAAACTCGCCCTCACAAAATGCATAATTTTCCTTTTCTCTAAAAGACAGGTTTAATGACGATGCGATATCATCTGCAACCATAAAACCAATATTGTGCCTTGTGTTAGCATATCTGGGACCCGGATTGCCGAGTCCCACCACCAAGTAAGCCATTTATTCTTCTTTTTCCTTCTCACCAGCGGCTAAACTTGCCTGAAGCATCGCCTCTTTTTCTTCAGGCGACAACTCCACCTCTGTCCTCGGTGCAAGCATTGTTACAACAGAAATATCACCATCCTCAGCCAGCTGCACATTCGGTGGCAGCTTAATATCAGCAAGATGTATGGAATGACCTATCTTCAGATGTGTAACGTCTACTTCAATAAAATCCGGCACATCCTGTGCAAATGCCTTAATTTCCACTTCTCTCTTTTCCCATTCAAGAACGCCACCCTGAACAAGCCCCTCTGCCTTGCCCACAAGTTTAATTGGAACGGTTACCTTTGTCTGTTCTTTTTCTGATATTTCGTAAAAGTCAAGATGTCTTACCATGTCTGTGACGGGGTGTCTAAATAGATCTTTTAAAAGAAGTTTTTTGCCCTTTAGTGATGAGTCACCGTCTCCCACCTCAAAATATACCGCTTTACCACGATGTTTAAGAATTTTCTTAACCTCTTTTTCTGAAACCTTCACCATTAATGTGGGTTTGTTGTGCCCATAAAGCACGCCGGGCACATAGCCATTTTTTAGCAACCGTTTTGCTGCGCCTTTTCCTTTTTCATTTCTGGTAAAGAGCGTTAAAACCTCTTTTTCCATAAAACCCTCCGCAATCGTGAATTTTTTAAAAAGCCTTATAATTCTTTAAATAAACAGGGCACTTAACGATTCCCCAAGAATTATCCTTCTGATAGCCTCTCCCACCAGTGAAGATATTGTTACAACCGTAATCTTGGGACATTTTTTTGCCTCTTCCGAAAGGGGTATTGTGTCGGTTACAATCACCTCGTCAAGAGGTGAGGCGGAAATCCTTTCTATAGCCTGTCCGGAAAAAACGGGATGTGTAGCACAGGCAATTATTTTTTCTGCCTTGTTATTTTTCAGGGCAACGGATGCATTGCAAAGACTGCCTGCTGTATCAATCATATCGTCCACTATTATAGCTGTTTTACCCTCAACATCACCGATAATGTTCATTACCTCTGACTGATTTGGTTTTTCACGCCTTTTGTCTATAATGGCAAGCCCTGCATTAAGGCGTTTTGCGTATGACCTTGCCCTTTCAACGCCACCGGCATCAGGAGAAACGGCTACAGGTGATGCAAGATTCAGGCTCTTTAAATAGTTCATGAAAACAGGGATAGCATAAAGATTGTCAACAGGAATATTAAAAAAGCCCTGTATCTGCCCTGCATGCAGGTCAACCGTCAGCACCCTGCTTGTTCCTGCAACAGTTATGAGGTCCGCAACAAGTTTGGCTGAAATTGGTGCCCTCGGAGCAACCTTCCTGTCCTGCCTTGCATAGCCGTAATAGGGAATTACCGTTGTGATGGTGCGTGAAGATGCCCTTTTTAAAGCATCCACTACGATAAGAAGCTCCATCAGATTGTCATTTACAGGAGGGCAGGTTGACTGAATCAGAAACACATCTTTTCCCCTCACATTTCCGTCTATCTCCACCATCGTTTCTCCGTCGGAAAAACGTTTGATCTTTGACGGTGTGAGCGGAATTTCTAAAAATTCAGAAATCTTTTTTGCCAGCTCCGGAACAGCTGTTCCAGAAATCAATATTCCGTTGGATGTCATTGAATTTCCTTTCAAAAATTTTAAAATGGTGTTTAGATTTTATAATATTTCCATGAAATTGTCAATTTTGCCTGCCTTTTTTACGGAGGACTATTTTTATAGGTGCTCCTGTAAAAGGATACTTTTCTCTTAATCTGTTTTCAATATATCGTATGCCTGACTGGGGTATAGCCTCCGGGTAATTTGCAAAAAGTATGAAAAAGGGTGGAGATATATCCTGCTGTGTACCGTAGTATATCTTCGTCCTTCTTCCCTTGTAAATCGGCAAAGGATTTTTTTCTTGAAGCTCACCGATAATGCGGTTCAATATGCCTGTTGAAACCCTCGTTTTAAGAGCCTTTGCCACAACATCAATTAAAGGGAACACTGACTGAACCTTTCTACCAGTCTTTGCAGACACAAAGATGTGCGGGGCATAATCAACAAATGGCAAAGTCTTCTTAAGCATAGACACATAAAAGGGCTCTGTCTTCTCATCTTTATCAACCTTATCCCACTTGTTAACAAGAATAATAAGCCCCTTTCCGCGTTCCTTTACAAGATGGGCAATCTTTTGTTCCTGTTCAGCCACTCCTTCTTGTGCATCCACCACAAGCAAAGCAATGTCTGCTCTGTCAAGTGAGCGAATCGCCTCAAGGACTGAAAATTTTTCCAGTTTCAAAGATATTCTTGACTTTTTCCTTATTCCTGCTGTGTCAATAAAAAGATAGCTTTTATTATTGTAAAAAACCTCGCTGTCTATGGCATCACGCGTGGTTCCTGCCACATCACTTACAATTGCCCTCTCTGTTCCGAGGATGCTGTTAATAATGGATGATTTGCCCACGTTTGGTTTGCCGAGCACCACCACCCTTGCATCATAACTTTTCTGTGCCTTTTGGGTGTCGCTTTTCTGATCAGGAAACTGTAAAACAATATCATCAAGTAAATCATAAATACCAAGTCCATGTTCAGCAGATACAGGGTATAACTTATCGCCTAATCTGTAAAAGTCATTTATCTTTGGCATATGGGCTGGATGGTCTATCTTATTTACGACTAAAAAAACAGGCTTTCCCAATCTCCTTAGGTAAGTGGCAAGCTCAAGGTCAAGGGGATTTAAACCTTCCTTCCCATCAAATGTGGCTATAACAATATCCGCCTCTTCAAGGGCAATTTCTACCTGTTTTTTAATCTCTTTCAGGATGGGTTGGTCTGTGTTAACAAAAAAACCACCTGTATCCACAATAACAAACTCTCTGCCTTCATAATCAACATCTGCATAGTTTCTGTCACGGGTCACACCGGGAAAGTCCTCTACTATAGCCACTTTTTTGCCTACAATGGCGTTGAAAAGGCTTGATTTGCCAACATTTGGTCTTCCTACGATAACAACAACGGGTTTCATCGGGCAATCAACTCTCTTATTTTTCCGAAAACTTTTTCTGGAGAAATATCCATACAGACATTACCAATATTACAGTTTTTACCAAAACAGGGTACACAGGACAAATCATTCCTTTGCATAACAATCACCCTGTTTTTTATCCCATAAGCACCTGTTTTTACAGGAGAAGTTGGACCAAAAAGAGAGATAATGTCAGCACCGGCAGCAGAGGCTAAATGCATGGCACCAGAATCGCAGGTCACCACAAAATAAGACATTGTCATTAAATAAAAAAGCTGGTTCAGTGATAATTTGCCCGTCAGATCATATTTTGCCGAAGTTTTTAGTTTTTCATTTTTACTGCCTGTCCAGATTACCGGAATATCAAGCTTTTCAAGCATTTCTTCAAGACGATGAAATTTTTCCTCCCCCCACATCTTTGTCTGCCAGCGTGAAAAGGGGCAAAAAACCGCAAAAGGTTTTTTTAACTGTAATTGTGCCAGTATCTGGTCAACGTATCTTCTGTCGTTATCTGAAATGGTGACAGGAAAGGCTATATCATCCTTTTGCCAGCTTATATTGAAAAAATTAAGAAACAGCAGGTTCTTATCCACAGCGTGCATTACTCCGTCAACCGCTATCTTTGTGTTATAGAAAAAGGTTGCTCCTTCTCTGGCGTCACTGAATCCCACGGTATGTTTTCCCCCTGCCATAGCAACCACAAGAGCACTTTTTAAAAGTCCCTGAACATCCAGCACAACGTCGTACTGTTCGCTTTTCAGTTCCTTTGCAAATGCCCTTACTTCCCTGAAAGACTTGATAAAGCCAGAAAGAGAAAGCCATTCCCTTCTTCGGAAAGGAATTGCTCTGCGAACAATGCCGTTATTTTCAATCAGGCTTTTGTATTCGCTGTTTATAACCCAGTCTATTGTAATGTTTTCGCCAAAACGATCCTTTAAAATCTTTGCCAGAGGAAGTGTATGAATCACATCCCCGAGCGAACTCATCTTTACTATGAGCAGTTTCATTTTTTATAAAACTTGTCAATTGTTGCAACCACATATTCAATCTGTTCATCTGTAAGTTCGGGATAAATGGGAATGGCAAGCACCTCTTCCGCCGCCTTCTCAGCCAGTGGAAAATCACCTCTTTTGTAACCGAGGTAAGAAAAACAGCTCTGTTCATGGAAACAGCGGGGATAATAGACCTCACAACCAACGCCATTTTCTGCAAGAAACGCCTTCAGTTCATCCCGCCTTTTTACTCTTATAACATACTGGTTGTAAATGTGGTAGTTATCCACACCGGAAGTTTTATAGACAGCCTTCGGTAGTTTTACAAATTCCAGTAGTCCCTTTTTCTCAAAGAGACTGTTATATTTTTCTGCATTTGTCTGCCTTTTTTTATGCCAGTCATTTAGATATTTAAGTTTTACATTCAACACCAGTGCCTGAAGATTATCAAGCCTGAAATTTCCACCCACAAAGTCGTGAAAATATTTAACCTTTCCGCCGTGATTCCTTAATATAGCAACCTTTTCTGCCAGATTCAAATCCTTAGACCCCACAAGTCCTCCGTCACCAAAGCATCCGAGGTTTTTGCTTGGGAAAAAGGAGAAACAGCCGTATTCACCAAAGTTACCTGCCTGTTTGCCATCCTTATACTGTGAGCCTATGGATTGAGCAGCATCCTCAATAACATAAAAGCCGTATTTTTCTTTCAACGCCATAAGGGCATCCATATCGCACATCTGCCCGAAAAGATGAACGGGCACTACGGCTTTAATATTGTGTTTTTTCAGAACTTCCTCAAGTTTTTCCATGTCCATATTGAAGGTTTCTTCCTCTATGTCAACAAAGACAGGGGTTGCTCCCACCCTTGCGATACATCCTGCGGTTGCGAAGAAACTGAAAGTGGTTGTTGCCACCTTATCCCCCGCCTTTATATCAAGTGCCATGAGAGAAACAAGAATGGCATCGGTTCCGGAAGAAACACCCACTGCCTTAGGAACGTTGATATACCTTGCAACAGCTTCTTCAAAGTCAGCAAGCTCTTTTCCGAGAATAAACCGCTGTTCTTCACACAGTTTAAGCATAAGTGGTTCGATTTCATTCTTCAACGCCCTGTATTGAGCTTTTAAATCCAAAAGGGGTACCTGCATATTCACACCTTCCATTGTTTTTTTGTGGAAATATTATACAATATACTGTAATAAATGTGTATTTTTTTAGGAGGCATTATGAAAATCTGTGACCTTTGTGGAAAAGAGATAACAGAAAATGAAGGGGACTTTAAATATTTCAGCGATGAGGGCAAACAGCTTGTTATTTGTGGTGCATGTTATCTTGAACGCAGGAGACAGGACTACAAAAGCGGTGAAGACAGAGAAGACGGTAGCAGCCAGTAAAATAAACTAAAAAATTTGGCTGTTCAAATCTTTTCAGGGGGATATCCTTTCTCCCAGCCTCTCTGTTCGTAATACTCCTTTAACATTTTTTTGAAAGCCTCTTTTTTTATCACAACACCGGATTCTAAAATCGGTTCTGAAAAAAACCGTTGGGGTAAGGTGTCGTCATCTGCACAAAGCCCTTCTCTTATGTTATAACCTCTCACCATGTCCGTTATATTGGAAGCCTTCTTTCTTAACTCCTCACGGGAGCAGGAAATGCCTGTGGAATAATGTATTATTTCAGACAACTCTTCCCAGAGATAGAAATCTCTGTAAAATCTGCAAAGAATAAGTGAATCAAAAAGCGTCAGTCTATCCTCAAAATCAAGTAACAACTGAACTTTGCCGTCAATGACATCTGGTGCTATCATCCCGGAAAGTTCTGCCTTATAAAAGGTGGTTCTCAGATGGCAGGCACCTCTGTCTGAGGTGGCGTAGCTAAGCCCCATACCTTTAAAATATCGTGGGTCATAACCGGCTGGCTCCAGCCCTTTCACATGAATAGCCTCTTCCTCCATTCCAAGAAGTTTTGAGGCAGTAACAATTCCGAAAGATAAAATTTCTCCCAGTCCTTTTCTGGCAACTATATCTTTTATCAGTGTCTCTGCAGCCGTTGCATCGCCATAAGATATCTGTTGTCCTATTTTGCCCTGGGCAGATGCCTCCATAGCGAGGGCAACCAGATTTCCGGTTGTAATAGTGTCAACCCCCAATCTGTCACAAAGATCGTTTAGATATGCAATTTCTGTAATATCAGATATCATGCATAAGCCGCCAAATGCATAAATGGTCTCATATTCAGGACCTTCTATCTTTAAACCTTTATATTTACCAGCTTTTACAGTTGAAAGCTTGCCACAAGCCATGAAACATCTTGCACAGGCTTTAGGCTTTACATCCATAAAGGTCTGCATGGCTTCTGCATTAATCTTTTCGTATTCCTCAAAGTACCCTTTTTTCCAGTACCTTGTTGGAAAAGCCCTCACCTTGTTCAAAAGGTCAACCATCATAGGGGTGCCATATCTTTTGTATGCCACAGTAGCTGGATGGTCTTTTTTTTCCTTGAGTATTTTTTTGGTAAACTCCTCAACCTTTTTCTGATTAAACACCTCTCTCTTTTTGTTCCCTTTAAACACTATCGCCTTTATGTTTTTTGAACCCATTACTGCTCCGGCACCAGCCCTTCCTGCACATCGCCACAGGTCGTTACTGATTATTGAAAAAGGGATTTTGTTTTCACCCGCCGGTCCAATTGTTATAACACCGGAGTTATCACCGTGTTCCAGTTGCAGTCTTTTCTCTGTATCTATTGTATCCATCCCAGAAAGCTCTTTAGCATCCCTGAATTCTACTCCTTCAGGAGAAATTACAAGATAGGACAGTTTTTTGAGTTTGCCTGTAAGCACAATTGCATCAAACCCAGTTCTGCTTATTTTTTCCGGCACCTTACCCCCGCTGTAACTTTCACAGAAGATGCCTGTAAGCGGAGATTTCGTATATACACCATACCTTGACGAGCCATAAATCGTCGTGTCTGTTGCCGGACCTGTAGCAATTATCAACACATTTTCTTCTGACAAAGGAGAAACGCCTGGTTTTTGATGTTTCAAAAGGAGAACCGTGGCAAGCCCCTTTCCTCCAAGATACATTTCAAGTTCTCTCTCCCTGATGGTTTCTATATGAGAGCTTTGATTTGTGAGGTCAATATAAAGGTATTTTTTAAAAAACATAAATACCCCCCTTATAATTTTTTCCCCGGTTATAATGCTTATAGAGTCATGATAAAAAAGGTTAAAAAGTATTTATTAACCAATCTTTCTCCTTTAAAATTCACCTGTAACTGGGCAACCCTACCATTGTAAAGCTTCTGCGTAAATTTCTTCTGCGTCTTTAAGGATAATTTTTCTCG
>FWPU01002004.1_pt1 | contig 58549 bp, 50 predicted proteins | sample 2228361 | NCBI WGS metagenome assembly FWPU01 (sample SAMEA103939777, study PRJEB20133) | metagenome
CCAACGGGCACGCTGGCCCAAACGGGATCGTCCGAAGACGTCACCACCGAGGACTTCGGCGCACCGCCGCCGAAAGAAGTAGCAAGCCTCGCAGCGTGGGGGAAGCCTGTGGACAAGCCTGTGCGTAACTCGCCGCGGCTACAGGCGAAATCCGCGCTTGACTCGGCTTAGGAGATACCATGGGCGTGAGCGAGAAGCGTCGAGCGACGTACGACGACCTGTTGAAGCTTTCGGAGAACGTCGTCGGCGAAATCATCGACGGAGTGCTCTACACCTCTCCGCGCCCGGCGTCTCCGCACGCACGTGCGGCTGCGGCCATCAGCAGCGGCTTGTTCGACCCTTTCGACCGCGCTCCGGGCGACAGGGGCGGCCTGGGGGGCTGGTGGATCCTCGGCGAGCCCGAGCTCCACCTCCATGGAGATGTGCTGGTGCCCGACATTGCCGCATGGCGCCGCGAACGCATGCCGAAGATGCCCTCGGTGCCCGCCTTCGAGCTGCCTCCGGACTGGATCTGCGAGATCGTCTCGCCTTCCACCGGCCGCCTCGACCGCCGCCACAAGCTACCTGTCTACGCCCGCGAACGGGTCGAACACCTCTGGCTCGTCGACCCACTCGAGAAGACGCTCGAGGTGTTCCGTCTCCACGGCGGCCAGTGGCTCCTCACCGCCGTCCACGCCGACACCGAACGGGTTCGAATCCCTCCGTTCGACGCCATCGAGCTCGACTTGACCCGCTGGTGGCTCGAGTCGTAGAGCCCGCCCGTGCGCATCTCGGTCATCGGTACCGGTTACGTCGGCCTGGTCGCCGGCACCTGCTTCGCCGACTCGGGCAACGACGTCATCTGCGTCGACATCGACGAGAAGAAGATCCGCGCGCTCGAGCAGGGGCAGATTCCCATCTACGAGCCGGGCCTCGAGGAGCTGGTCGAGAAGAACGTCCGCGAGGGCCGCCTTTCCTTCACCACGGATCTGAAATCCGCCGTGGCGAAATCGCAGGTGGTGTTCATCGCGGTCGGCACGCCCGAGGGCGAGTCGGGCGACGCAGACTTGAAGTACGTGCTCGCCGCCGCCCGCGACATCGGCCGCGCCATCACGCAATACACGGTCGTCGTAGACAAGAGCACCGTGCCCGTGGGCACCGCCGACAGGGTGCGCGAGGCCATCGCCGCCGAGACGAGCGTCGAGTTCGACGTGGTCTCCAACCCGGAGTTCCTCAAGGAAGGCGCCGCGGTCGACGACTTCCTCAAACCCGACCGCATCGTCATCGGCACCAGCTCCGAGCGCGCGCGGCAGATCATGGCCGACCTGTACGCGCCCTTCGTCCGCACGGAGAACCCCATCCTCTTCATGGACACGCGCTCGGCTGAGCTCACCAAGTACGCCGCCAACGCGATGCTCGCCACCCGCATCTCCTTCATGAACGACATCGCCATGCTCTGCGAGAAGGTCGGTGCCGACGTCGACTTCGTGCGCAAGGGCATGGGCGCGGACAAGCGCATCGGCTACCCGTTCCTCTTCCCCGGAGTGGGCTACGGCGGCAGCTGCTTCCCGAAGGACGTGAAGGCCCTGGTGGCCACCGCCCGCGAGCTGGGCCTCGAGCTCGACCTGCTCCGCGCCGTCGAGCGCACCAACGAGCGGCAGAAGAAGCTGCTTCTCCACAAGGCCATCAAGCACTTCGGCGAGCTCTCGGGCCGCACGTTCGCCGTCTGGGGCCTTTCCTTCAAACCGAAGACGGACGACATGCGCGAGGCGCCCTCCATCGAGCTCATCGAGGGCCTGCTCGGCAAGGGAGCCCGCGTCCAGGCGCACGACCCGGTCGCCGAGAAGACGGCCCGCCGCTACTTCGGCGAGCGGATCCGCTACTGTCCCTCGCCGTACGAGGCGCTGAAGGAGGCCGACGCGCTGTTCCTCGTCACCGAGTGGAACGAGTTCCGCCACCCGGACTTCGAGCGCATGAAGTCGCTGATGAAGTCGCCGGTCGTCTTCGACGGCCGCAACGTCTACAACCCCTCCGCCATGAAGGACCGCGGCTTCGTCTATTACGGAGTCGGACGGAGAACGTGATTTCCCCCCGCGAGGCCGCTCCGGCGGTCGCCATCGCCGAAGCTCGACCGAACCCGCTCGTCACCCTCGTGCGAGCGGTGCGCCCGCGGCAGTGGACGAAGAACCTCGCCGTCTACGCGCCCCTGCTCTTCGCCAAGGCGGTCTTCCACGGAGACGCCGCGCTGCGCGCCACCCTGGCCGTCGCCGCCTTCTGCCTCGTCGCCTCGGGCGTCTACGTCGTCAACGACTGGGTCGACCGCGAGAAGGACCGGCTCCACCCGGAGAAGTCCAGACGCCCCATCGCCGCCGGCCACCTGGGCGGAGTCGGCGCGACGGCGCTGGTGGTGCTCTCGTGGCTCTCGGGCGGTCTCCTCGCCCTCTACGTCGGCCGCTCGTTCGCCGCGGTCGCCGGGCTCTACCTGGGGCTGCAGATGCTCTATTCGTTTGGGCTCAAACGGTTCGTCATCCTCGACGTGATGGCCATCGCCTCGGGTTTCGTGCTGAGGGTCTACGGGGGCGGCGTGGCCATCGGCGTGCCGGTGTCGAATTGGCTCTTCCTCTGCACGCTCTTGCTCGCGCTCTTCCTGGGCTTCGCCAAGCGCTGGCACGAGCTGTCGTCGCTGGCCGAGGGCGGCACGGCCCATCGGCAGAGCCTCGGCGACTACTCGCTGCCGATGCTGGACCAGATGATGGCCATGGTGGCCGCGGCCTGCATCCTCGCCTACGGCCTCTACGCCGTCTCGCCGGAGACGGTGGAGCGCGTCGGCAACGACCACATGAAGTTCACCGTGCCGTTCGTCATCTACGGCATCTTCCGCTACCTCTTCTTGGTCCACAAACGCGGAGCGGGCGGCTCGCCCGAGAAGGTGCTCCTTTCGGACGCGCCGCTCATCGTCTGCCTGGTGCTGTTCGTCGGCGTCGCGGCCTGGGCCCTGTATGGTTAGCCGTTCGCCAGGTGGCGTCCTTCGGGCGGGCCAGGCCGCAGCGCTGCTTGCCCTCGGCGGTGTCGAGGGCGTGGCAGTCGCACTGGGGCAGAAGCTCGGCGCAGACCGCCTCCTGCTCCATCGTCGGCGCGATTCTGGCCTCCTCGTTCGACGCGCGCCTCAGGCACGCGTCCTTCTCGAGCGAGCTCGACGCGCACTCGCAGAGCTTCTCCGAGAGTTGCCGGCAGCTGCCCTTGCACCCACAGAGGCAGAGCAGCCCGATCGCCGCCGAGAGGAACAGAAGACGCATGAGGGCGCGCAGGATGCCAGATGAGATGCGCCACGCAAGCGGCTCTCTCACCCGACGGTCGCACGCGGGCGGCCACCGCAGCGTCTCCACCTCGATGCTGGCCGCCGAGGCCTGCCTGGCAGTCGCCCTGGTCTTCACGCCGCTCGCCCTGGGCGGGGCCTTGCGCTGGGTCTCCGTCCCGCTGACCGCGCTGTCGCTCGCCGCCTGCGCCTTCGCCCTCCGGGGAGCCGCCCGGCAGAGGCAGCCGTTCGCCCTCCCGCTCCTCGCCGCGGTTCCGGGCCTGGGAGCGCTCCTCTGCCTGCTGCAGCTCGTCCCGCTGCCCCCACCGCTGTTGAAGCTGCTCAGCGCCCCCGCCGCCGAGCTCCGCGATTTCGCGCTCGTCCCGCTCGGGCTCACCGGGTGGCGGCCGATCTCGATGGATCCGTCCGGCACCTGGCTCGAGCTCGCCAAGCACCTCGCCTATTTTGGCCTGATGCTGGCGGCGGTACAGGTGGCGCGCTCGCGTTCGGCCCGGCGTCGCCTCTTCGTCTACGCCGCCGGCACCAGCGCGGCCGTGGCATTCGTGGGGCTTCTGCACGAGCTGGCGGGCGCCGAGAAGCTGCTCGGCCTCTACGCGTTCTCGACGCGCCCGACGGTGCTGTCCACCTTCGGCAACCCCAACCACCTTGCGGGCTACTGCGGGCTGGGCGCCACCCTGGCGTTGGGTCTGGTCCTCTCCGAGCGCACGCCGGCGCTCCGGCTCGCGTGGGCCGGAGCATACGGGCTGTCGGGCCTGACGGTGTTCTTCTCGCTCTCGCGCGGAGGAATGGCGTTCTTCGTGGGAGGCCAGCTTCTCTTCGTGGCGCTGCTGTTGCTGGTCCGCCGGCAGAAGCTTCCAGACCGGAAGTCGGGCCGCACCGCTCTCGTTGCCGCGCTGGGGGTGGCCGCGGTGCTCCTCCTCGCGGCGTACGTGGCCTACGACCAGATCGCGGGTGAGCTGTCGACCGCGAGCTCCATCGAGAAGCTGCGGCGATCGAAGATCGAGCTCTGGCCGATGCTGGCCTCCTCCGCGCGGCCGTTCTCCGCCGCCGGGATGGGACGCGGCGCCTTCGCCCTCGCCTTCACGCGCTTCCAGACGAAGCAACCCGACGTGACGTTCACCCACCCGGAGAACTGGGTGCTGCAGCTCTGGGCGGAGCTGGGCGTCGTCGGCCTGCTGGCGCTCGGCGGGCTCTCGCTGGTGGCCTTCTTGCGGCTGCTCCATCGCGACGAGCTTGGGCCCACGGACCTCGCCGTCGTCGCGGGCGGCTCGGCGCTGCTCCTCCACAACCTGTTCGACTTCAGCCTCGAGCTACCGGCCGCGGCCTCGACGCTCGCGGTGCTGCTCGGAATTCTCTCGCGCCCGTCGGACGAGGTGTCGGCGTTCGAAGCAGGCAGGGCGGGCTGGCCTTGTCTCGGAGCGGCCGGGCTGCTCGCCGCGCTGGGCCTGTGGCTCGGCAGGCACGATGCGCTCGAAGCCGAACGCGCGCTCGAATCGGCGATTCGCGCCAGAACGCCGCTGCAAAAGCTGCGCGAATCGGGCATCGCTCTCGTCGACAGGCACCCGGCGGACTACGCCCTGTACCAGCTGTTGGCGCAAGCGCACGCCCGGACGGATCCGCGCGAGGCGCTGGCCTTCGCCAACCGCGCGCTGTTCCTTCGACCGCTCGATTCGGAGTCGCACCGCGCCGCGGCCCGCGCGCTGCTCCGGCTCGGACAGCGTCGCCAGGCGCTGCTCGAGTACCGGTTGGCGTTCGAGTCGTCGTTGTCCGGCGGCTCGGTGCTGGAGGAGTCCATCCGCGTGGCGAAGGACGCCGACGAGGCGATGCGCGTCGTTCCGGCGAAGCCTCTCACGCGGCATCTGGCGTACGTGAAGCTGCTCGAGCTCGAGCGGCACGCCGACGCGCGCTCTCTCTTGGAGTCGTCACTCGAAGAGCTCGGCAGCGACCGGGAGGCGGCGGTGCTCTTCACCGCGGCGGCGAGCGCGTACCTGTCGGAAGGGCAGAAGGCGCGGGCGCTCGAGCGCATCGAGAAGGCCATCGCGCTCTCGCCCGGAGAGCCCGGGCCCATCGTCTTTCGCGCCTCCATCCTGGCGCAGATGGGCAAGCGCGACGAGGCCATCGAGGCGCTCGAGGCCGAATCGGTGAAGCGGCCGGATCACGTCAGCGTGGCGCTCGAGCTGGCGAGGCAGCTTCTCGCCGCGGGGCGCACCGCGAAATCCCGCGAGGCGCTCAAGCGGGCCAAGCCGTTCATCAGCGCGCCGTCAGACCGGGTATCGGTGTTGCTCCTCGAGGCGCAGACGTACGAGGCCGAGGGGCGGCTGGTGCTGGCGCTCCAGGCGTACCAGACGGCCGCGCGGATGCAGCCGTTTCCGGCCTACCACTACCGCATCGCCCAGACGTACGAGCAGCTCGGGAAATACCGCGAGGCCGTCTCCGCAGTGCACGAGGGCCTTCGCCTCGACCGGCCCGAGGCGGCGGAAAAGCAGCGTGCCTGGCTCGAACGACTCGAAGAGCGGGCGCGGAGCGTCGCGGAGCAGGCCGAGCAGAGAGCGCTCGAGCCCGGCGAGCCCGCGCCAGACGAGCCGCCGGAACCATGATGGGCCGGCCGAGAAGTGATTCAGCCGAGCGCGGCCTGGAGCGTCTCGCGCAGGTAGCGCACGGCCAGCCCCACCGTTCGGCGCGCGCCCTCGGGCGTACGCTGAATCGGCGGAGCCACCTCCATCACGTCGCCGCCGCACAACCCGACCTCGCGGCCGAGGCGGCGAATCAGCTCGACGAGCCATTCGGGATCCAGCCCCTCGGGCTCGGGCGTGCCGGTGGCGTCGGCGTGCACGGCGTCGGTACCGTCGATGTCGTTGGAGAAGTACACACTAAAGACGCCGGTGGACTTGATGTGCGCGAGCACTGCCTCCAGCGCCCGCGAGGGATCCGCGCGGATCTCTTTCGCCCAGAACTGCCGCACGCCGTACGTCGACTCCCAGTGCGACCGGTCGCGGGCTGACGCGCGGATGCCGAGCTGCACCAACCGGCCGCCTCGCCCGAGCAGCTCGTTCGCGTGATGGCTCCAGGTGCCGAAGCAGTACTTCACACCGAGCCGCTCTTCGAGCAGGTCCGTGTGCGCGTCGGGTTGCACGATGCCCCACGGCTTCTTCTGCACCCGCGAGAGCGCCACCACCACGGGCCAGGCGCAGGAATGATCTCCCCCGAGGACGAACGGCTTGATGCTCGGGTTGAGGGAGAAGACCAGGTCCAGCGCTCGCTCGGCGATGGAGAGCGGTGAGACGGGCAGGTGCGCCGCATCGTCCGGAGCGACGTCGGGATAGAGCGCCCGCCGGCTCGCGTCCTTCTGCGCTTCCGAGAGCATCTCGTCGTGAAGCAACTGCGGCACGACGAAGACGTCGCCGATGTCCAGAAGGCCCAGTGCTTCGGCGCGCTCGGGCCAGTCGGGCAAATCTTCGAGCAGCCGCGTGCGAATCGCCTGAGGGCCGAGGTTGGCTCCGCGCAAAAAGCCGGCGCCGACGTCGGAGGGAATGGCCAACAGCACGCCGCGGGCCTTCGGAATGCGCTCGAGCGTGCGTCGCCACTTCGCGCGCACCTCGTCCTCGCTCGTGGCGCCGTACAGCTTCTTCTCTAGCTCGAGCTGCTCGGCACGGCCGGTGGAGACCAGGTACACGCCGCCCCCGGCCGGACGGAGCAACAGCGCGAGCTCGTCGATGGGGCCCAGCACGCGTTTCCTTATATATGGAGCGCGTGGCGTCCGGGACACGCGCGTCGGGTGGGTTGTCGGCCGTCGAGCCGCGGCGGTCGACCGTCGAGCCGAGGCTTCACAAACGGGTGAAGCGCTTCGTCCGTTACTCGCTCGTGCGGGCGGCTCTGGCGCTCGTGTCGCTCCTGCCCGTGCGCTTCGCCGCCGCGCTCGGCCAGCGCCTCGGAGCACTGGCCTTCGTGGTCGCCCGCTCCGAGAGGAACAAGGCCCTCGCGTCGCTCGCGCGGGCGTTTCCGCAGAAGTCCGAGGCCGACCGTGTCGAGCTCGCCCGGCGCGCGTTCCGTCACCTCGGGCGATGTGCGTTCGAGCTCGCCTGCATCCGCCAGCTCGACGCGGACATCGAGCGCTTCGTCGAATGGCCCGATGCCGACCGACAGGTGCTCGAGCGCGCGCTGAAAGCGGGCCGCGGCGTCGTCTTCGTCTCCGGCCACGTCGGCAACTGGGAGCTGCTCGCCCGACGCGTGGCGCTCGAGGGCTTCCCGTGCCAGACCATCGCCCGCGAGGCGTCGGATCCGCGTACGACCGCGCTCATCGAACGCTTCCGCGCCTCCGGGAGGCTCAGGTCCATCTGGCGCGGCCAACCCGGAGCCGCCCGGCAGATGCTGCGCGCCCTCAAGTCGGGCGAAATCCTCGGTCTGCTCATCGATCAGGACACGAAGGTGCAGTCGGTCTTCGTGCCCTTCTTCGGAGAGCTCGCCGCCACGCCCCGCGCCGCGGCGGATCTGGCCCTGCGCACCGGTGCCGCGGTGGTGCTCGGCTTCTGCCTCAGGGTGGATGGAGGGCGGTACCGGTTGTCGATGCGCGAGGTGCCGCTCCCCGACGGAGACAAGGAGTCGGCCGCCGTGGCCCTCACCGCCGAGCTGACGAAGGGCATCGAGGAGGCCATCCGCGCCGCTCCCGAACAGTGGGTGTGGATGCATCAGCGATGGAAGACGCGGCCCGAGCAGCTCGTCGCGCCCATCGCCTGATGCAGCTCGGCTTCATCGAGAAAGGCCACGACGCGGTCGGGCCGGAAGCGCCGGCAGCTCGTTCTCGGCTACCGCAACGGGCAGAACGCCGCAATGTGGAGTTGCCCGGGAAGCCAGACCGGCAGCTCGTTTCGGGGGTCTTTGCTTCAGTGCGAGAAACCCATAGGAAACGAGGGGCGATTCTCATGGGTTTCTCGCAGTGCGTACAAACACCTCGCAGAGGAGCCCCGTGGCTCGTCCGACCGGTTTTCGACGCAATGCGTTGGCCGGCCCCTGCCGCCGGGGTCGCGTGCGGCACTCCATTCTGCGTCGCGCGCGGTGCACGGCCTCGCACGTGCGTTCCGCCTCGTGCCGGCGGCGCCCAGCCCGTGGCGGCCAGCGATGGTGCCGAGCCGCTCGAGCAGCCGCCGGGCGGGCGCGGTCTGGAGGCCGCATGGCGTTCGACCGGTGGGGTCGGCCGAATCCGGCGAGTCGGCAGGCACGCGCCGGATTCGCGACGTGATAGAGCGTCACCGATGGCTCGAAGTGCCGCGCTCCTCCTCGCCCTCGCCGCGTGCCGCCTTTCCGCGCCCCACAGCCCGCCCGGCGCCGACGAGATGGGGCCGCATGCTCCCGAAGTGACGCTCTACGGCGTGCGCATGCAGACGTTCCGCGGCGGCGAGCCTTTCGCGTCGGGCAGAGCCGCGAAGCTGACCTACCAGCGCGCCTCGTCGGAGTTCGTCGCCACCGAGGCCCTGGTGCGCTTCAGCCCGCGCGAAACGGGCCTGCGCGGTCCGGGCGGAGCTGCATCCAACATCGAGCTGCGCGCCCCCACGATGTCGGGCAGCCTGGCCCGCCAGTGGGTCGACGGGCACGGAGGCGTGGTGCTGCGTTCGCCTTCGGGCCTCTGGGGGAAGACCGAGAAGGCCTCCATCGACACCGCCGCGAACGTCGCCACCGGCAGCTCGCCCGTCGAGGTGCGCGGCCCGGGCTACGCCCTCGACGCCAACGGCTTTCGCTTCGAATTCGCCGAGGAGCGCTTCGTCTTCGAAGGCGACGTGCGCAGCCGATTCGGAGGCCCGAAGTGATGGTGCCGGTCGCGCTGGCGATTCTTTCGGCCGCCGACGCGGGCGTGACGCTCACCCCGGACGCGCTGACCCGCCCGGTGTCCGTCACCGCCGACCGCCTCGAGGTGCGCGCGAAGGAGAACCGCGCCATCTACTCGGGCAACGCCAGGGCGGTGCGCGACCGGGCGGTCATCCGCTGCGACCAGGCCGTCATTCAGTACGGTCGCATGCAGCAGGTCGAGTCGGCCGAGGCCACCGGCAACGTCGAGGTGCAGGACGGCGAGAAGTGGGCAAAGGGCGACAAGGCCACGTTCGACAACCGCTCGGGCGTGCTCGTCGTCACCGGAAGAGTCGAAGCCAAATCCGGCCAGGGTCGGGTGGCCGGCAGCCGCGTCGTCTTCACGGTCGGCTCGGACGTGCTCGAAGTCGACGACGCCCGCACGCTCGTCGACGACCCGGCCTCGAAGAAGAAGGTCCGCATCGACGCGCCGAAGCTCTTCGTCGAGCTGCCGAAGAACCGCGCCACCTGGTCGGGCCGCGTGCGCGCCAAGAGGGGCTCGGCCGACCTGCAAGCCGATCGCCTGGTCGCCCACTACTTTGGCGACGAGGTGGAGCGCCTCGAGGCCTCTGGCAACGTCGAGGTGAAGGACGGCGAGCTGTGGGCGAAAGGCGAGCGCGCCCACTTCGACAACCGCACCGGCGTGCTCGTCGTCACCGGCAAGGTCGAGGCGAAAGAAGGCGCCAACCAGATGCGGGGCACGAAGGTGACCTTCAGTTTGGGCTCGGGCCGGCTCGAGGTGGAGAACGCCGAGACGGTCTTCGAGTCGAAGAAGGGAGTACCCCAGCTTAAGGCGCCGAACCGATGAGCGATTCGAGCCAGAGCCGGTTGTGGGCCAAATGCCTCGTGAAGGCATACCGCCGCCGGCGCGTGGTCGACGGCGTGAGCCTCGAGGTTCGCCGCGGCGAGGTGGTCGGCCTGCTCGGCCCCAACGGCGCGGGCAAGACGACGACCTTCAACATGGTGGTGGGGCTCACCCGCCCCGACGAGGGCCAGGTGCTGCTCGACGGCCGCGAGCTGACGAGCCTCCCCATGCACCGCCGCGCGCGCGAGGGGCTGGGCTATCTGCCGCAGGAGCCGTCCATCTTCCGCAAGCTCACGGTGAGGGAAAACTTTCTCGCCGTGCTCGAGCTCGAGCCGCTCGACAAGAAGCAGCGGCAAGAGCGCGCGGACGCCATCCTCGAGGAGTTCGGCCTCACCAGGGTCGCCGACAACCTCGGCGAACAGCTCTCGGGCGGCGAACGGCGTCGGGCGGAAATCGCGCGCTCGCTCCTCCGGAATCCCCGCTTCATGCTCTTCGACGAGCCCTTCGCCGGGGTCGACCCCAAGAACGTCGCCGAGCTGCAGAAGGAAATCTCCGCCCTCAAGTCCAAAGGCCTGGGCGTGCTCATCACCGACCACAACGTCCGCGACACGCTGGGCATCTGCGATCGGGCCTACATCATCGCGAACGGCCGAATCCTCGAAGAGGGCGCGCCCGAGGCCATCGCCTCGTCCGAACGTGCCAGGGCCGTTTACCTGGGCGACCATTTCCGGCTCTGAGCCCCTAAACCGCTGGATTCTCAAGCGGAAATGGAAGCCATCTGCAACGGTTATGCCCATGTCGGCGCGCCTGGACGGCCCGCGGCTTAATTGCTACCTTGGCACGGTCCTTGATGGCCGCTGCGGCCTTCGCGGGGCGTGAGGGGCACAGAAGCCATGGCGATGGAACTCAAGCAGCATCTGAAGCAGACGCTGCAGCTGGTGATGACGCCGCAGCTGCAGCAGGCGATCAAGCTGCTGCAGCTCTCGCGCATGGAGCTGCTCGAGACGGTTCGCGAGGAGATGGAGCAGAATCCGCTCCTCGAGCAGCCGGACGAAACGCTCGAGGGCGACCTCATGGACAAATCGCCCGGCGAGGCATCGTTGGAGGCGGAGAACACCGAGCCTCTGCCGCCCGAGTCGGCCAAGGCGCCGGAGAAGGTCGAGGAGGTGCGGGTCGAGGACGGCCCGGCGGAAATCGACTGGGAGGCCTACCTCAACAGCTACCAGTTCAACGAGCCCACCACTCCGTCGAACCGCGGCAACGTCGACACCGAGGATTTGCCCTCGTTCGAGGCGAACCTGGTCAAGAAGGAGGACCTCTTCGAGCACCTGAACGCCCAGTTCGGCATGCTCAGGCTCAACGACGCCGAGCGAAGGGTGGGGCTGCTCATCCTCGGCAACCTCGACGAGGACGGCTACCTCAAGCTCGCCGACTACGAGGGCGACCCGCTGATCCGCCTCGCCGCCGAGGCCGACGTGCCCATCGCGGTGGCCGAGAAGACGCTGCGCAAGATTCAGGAGCTCGATCCGAAGGGCTGCGGCGCCCGCGACCTGCAGGAGTGCCTGCTCATCCAGTGTCGCGCGCTGAAGGACCCCATGGCGCCGCTGCTCGGCACCATCATCAAGCGGCACATGAAGTTCCTCGAGTCGAAGAACCTCCCGGCCATCGCCAAGGAGATGAAGCTTCCGCTCGAAGAGGTGGTGGGCGCGGTCAAGCTTTTGCCCAAGCTCGACCCCAAGCCCGGCCGCAACTACTCGGGAGAAGACGCGCACTACATCACGCCCGACGTGTTCGTCTACAAGCTGGGCGACGACTACCACGTGGTGCTGAACGACGACGGGCTGTCGAAGCTGCGCATCAGCGGCATGTACCGGGCGGCCCTCAAGAACGGAGCGCTCGCGCCCGGCCAGACCAAGGAGTTCATCCAGGAGAAGCTCAGGAGCGCGATGTGGCTGATCCGCTCGATTCACCAGCGGCAGCGCACCATCTACAAGGTCACCGAGAGCATCGTGAAGTTCCAGCGCGAGTTCTTGGACAAGGGCATCGCGTACTTGAAGCCACTCATCCTGCGCGACGTGGCCGAGGACATCGGCATGCACGAGTCGACCGTCTCGCGCGTCACCACCAACAAGTACGTGCACACGCCGCAGGGCATCTTCGAGCTGAAGTACTTCTTCAACTCGTCCATCTCGCGCGTCTCGGGCGACGACATCGCCTCGGAGGCGGTGAAGAATCACATCAAGCAGCTCGTGGCGAACGAGGATCCGAAGAATCCGTATTCGGATCAGAAGATCGTCGAGTTGCTCCGCGCCCAAGGCATCGAGATCGCCCGGCGCACCGTGGCCAAGTACCGCGAGGTGCTCGGCGTTCTGCCTTCGTCGAAGCGCAAGCGGTATTTCTGACGTGGGGCCGGCGGCCGGGGGCCTGGGGCCCGAGTGCCGCTTCGCGGCCGTTCACGTCTGGTGAGGACGAGGCCGCTCGGCCGTGTCAACCAGTGGAGGCCCTCATTTTCTCGATTGCTGCAGAGGGAAGAGATCCGCCCCTGGCGCGGTTGCTTTTGGGTGGGAGGGTCGACTGTGATTCGGCTGTGGGCATGGGGCAGAGGGCACAGCGCAGCGCTCAGGCCGCGACGGTGCTCGTGCTCGCCGTGCCTGCTCCCGTTCCTCCCGAGCGGCAGTCCCTCATTCACACGGAGGCCGTACGCATGCAGCTGAACATCACCTTCCGCAACATGGCCGCGACCGATGCTCTCAAGGAATACGCGCGCGAGAAGGTGGAGCGGGCGCACAAGTACCTCGACCGCCCGGGCGAGGCGCACGTGGTGCTCTCGCTCGAACGACATCTACACCACGCGGACATCACCATTCACTCGGGCCCGTTCCTGTTGCGCGGCCGGGAGAAGAGCGAGGACATGTACGCGTCCATCGACCTGGCGATGGACAAGATCGAGCGCCAGCTCCGCCGCTACAAGGACCGGCTCAAGCACCACCACGGCAGAGACTGGGTGCACCACCGGCAGGACCTCTTGAACCACGTGCGCGTCCGCTACGACGTGGTGGCCGTGCCCGAGCCCGAGAAGGTGAAGACGCAGGAGGAGGCCTCGCCGCGCATCATCCGGTCCAACGAGTTTCTGGCGAAGCCGATGACGGTCGAGGACGCCGTCATGCAGATGGACCTGATGAACAACGACTTCATCGTCTTCACCAACGCCGTCTCCAACGAGGTGAACGTCGTCTACCGCCGCAAGGACGGGCACTACGGCCTCATCGAGGCCTCGGCCGCTCCGAAGCCCGAGGCCCAGCGCAGGACGGCCTGATCAGCGCGACCCCGAGGCGGACGAGGCCTTCTTCGCCAGGGCCTCGCCCACCGGGTCCAACCCGTGGCCGAAGGGGAAGCGGCCCAACGACACGGGCAGCTTCCCCGGAGTGCCCTGCTCGCCGAACAGCGCCGCCGCCGCGGCATTCGCGGACACCTCGCGGTACGAGTACACCGCCAGCACCGCCTTCGCTTCGTGCACGTGCTCGGCGAGGTAGGGCAGGCCCAGCGTCACCGCGAGGACCGGCCGCCCCGTCGAGGCCGCCGCCGTCACGAGCTCGACCTGGCGCGAGTTGATGACGCCCACCACCACCACGTCGGCCTGCATCGCCAGATGATACGCCCGCTGCCTGAGCTCGTGCCGCCTCGACTGCGAGGCGTAGGCCGGCACCGTCAGCACCTGCGCGTTCGGCACCCGGGCTCGAATTGCCTCGCCCAGCGCCGCCTCGGCCGTCACCACCGCCACCTTGCGGCCCGGCTGGATGGGGAAGTGCCGCCCGTCGGAACGGAGCAGCGTCACCGACTGGCGGGCGATCTGCTCGGCGATCGAGCGCTTTCTGCCCAGGCGGGCCAGCCGTTCCTCGAGCGGGGGCGGCTCGTCGAACAGCCCGCGCCGGACCTTCACCTCGAGAATGCGGCGCACCGCCTCGTCCAGCCGCTTCGGCGACAGCTCGCCCGAGCGCGCCGCCTGGAGCAACGCCTGGTGCACCTCGGCCTTCTTCTCCGGCCGCCAGGGGATGAGCACCATGTCCGCCCCGGCCAGGACGGCCATCACCGCCGCCCGGCCGACTCCGTAGCGCTCGGCGATGGCCTCCATCTCGAGCTCGTCGGTGAGCACCAGCCCGTCGAAGCCGACCTTCTCGCGCAACAGCCCGGTGAGAATCTTCTTCGACAACGTCGCCGGCACGTCGTCGCCGGTCAGGTTGGGAATGGCCACGTGGGCCGTCATCAGCCCGTCGAGCCCTTGCTCGATGGCGGCCTCGAACGGCGCCATCTGCTCGAGCACCTCGCGCTGGCTCTCCTTCATCACCGGCAGCGCCTTGTGGCTGTCGGCGTCGGTGGTGCCGTGCCCGGGGAAGTGCTTGGCCACGGTGGCGATGTTCGCGTCCTGCTGCCCGCGCACGAAGTCGGCCCCGAAGCGCGACACCAGGTCCACCCGGTCGCCGAACGAGCGGATGCCGATGACCGGGTTTCTGGGGTTCAAATTGACGTCGAGCACCGGGGCCAGGTTCATGTTGAAGCCGAGCAGCTTCAGGTCCTCGCCCTGCGCTCTGCCCGCCTGGTAGGCCAGCTCGGGCGAACGCGTCGCGCCCAGGGCCATGTTGCCGGGCAGCACGATCGCTCCCTGGGCGATGCGCACCACGTTGCCGCCCTCCTGGTCGACGGCGATGAACGGGGGAATCGTGCCCTGAAGCAGCGCACGCACCTGGTCGTTCAGGCGGGCGATCTGCTCGATGGACTGGATGTTGCGCTTGAACATGCACACCCCGCCCACCTGGCGGCCCTTCACCAGGGCCTCGATGTTCTCGTCCACCTCGAGCCCGCCGAAGCCGACCATCATGAGCTGGCCGACCTTCTGCTCGAGCGTCATGCGCGACAAGAGCGATGCGACGTCGGGCCCCTGCCGCGCGGGCGGCGCCGGCTCACTCGGTGCGGTGGGTTCGGCGGCTGCGCTCCGGGCGGGCTTTTCGGGCTTCTGCTCGGGCGGCCGGGGCCAGACCTCGGGTGCGGGCGGCTCGGCCACCGGCCCGGGCGGGCGCTCGATTCTCGGCGGGGGCAGATCCTCCAGATGGGGGGGGTCGACCAGGGGCGGGCGGACGCAGGAGGCGAGGACGACGGCCAGGGCGACGGGGCACCGCACGGGGTCGATCGTACCCTGTCGCACAGAGTGGGGGGAACGCGCGGCCGCCCGTCGGGTCGTGCTTGCGAACGCCGCGGTGCGGGAGTAAGTGCGGCACAGGTGCTCGCGCCCGCGGGGATCAGCTAGCGGAGGCTCGCGTCGGATGAGGATCGCGGAGTTCCTGAGCCCTCAAGCGGTGGTCTCCAACCTGACGGCGAGGACGAAGCCCGACGTGTTGCGCGAGCTTTCCGAGCCGCTGGCCCGCGCGAACCCCCATCTGTTGGCCGAGCGCGTGGTCGAGGTGCTCGCCGAGCGCGAGAAGCTGGGCTCGACCGGCATCGGCGAGGGCGTGGCCATTCCCCACGGGAAGATGGCCGGCCTCTCGCAGCTCGTCGCCTCGTTCGGCGTCTCGCGCGATGGCGTCGACTTCGACGCCATCGACGGCAAGAAGACGCACCTGTTCTTCGCCCTGGTGGCTCCGGAGAACTCCGCCGGCATTCACCTGAAAGCCCTGGCGCGCATCAGCCGGCTGTTCAAGAACCCGCGCTTCCGCGAGTCGATTCTGACCGCCAGGACGGCGGAGGAAATCTACTCGCTCATCGCTCAGGAAGACGCGAAGGCGTAGGCAACGCGCGCTCGCTCGCCGGTGCTAAGGTGCACCGCGCGATGGAAGTCGTTCTGAGGCCGGTCAACGACCGTTTCCTGCACGAGGTCGCCTTTCCCGCGTTCGAGCAGGGGGTGGTCGACGCCGCCGCCGGGCTCGAGCTGCTGAAGCAGCATCTGGCCGACGAACGCACCTCGATGCTCGTCGAGCTTCTCCTCGCGAGCGGCGTGCGCGGCAGCTTCTTCTCGCTCGAAGAAGAGAAGTGGGTCGAGATCGTCTACCGGCTCTTGTTCTGGGAGTGGGTCGAGCGCGGCCGAGGCTGGGTCGTGGGCAGAGAGCTCGCGGGCTTCGCCGGCGACTTCGAGCAGCTCTTGCACCTCTCGCTGATGCTCGAGCAGGCCAACTACCCGTACTTCGACCCGCCGCAGGCCAAGAGCTACCGCGAGGCCGTATTGAAGCTGCCCGAGGGCGAGGGCGGGCTGACGCAGCTTCTGTGCGGGCTGTGGGATCCGCCGCCGAGCTTCCCTCCCGACCAGGTGCTTTCCACCGCGGGCCGGGGCATCTACCGGCCGGCCGAGGGCTTCGTCCTCGCCGACTGGAGCTACCGCCCGCTCGAGGTGGTGAACGCCTGGGGCGCGCAGCTGCCGAACAAGCTCTCGCGCCTGTTGGGCCGCGAGTCGCGGCGGCTGCACCCGGTCGAGGTGCCCGAGTCGCACGAGATTCTCGAGTACTGGCTGGGCCACACCGACTGGCCGCCCACGCTGTCGGTGGCCTTCTCGGGGCTGGGGCCCACCGCGCACGAGTGGATCCGCGACATCGGCGCGCTGGCCCGGCTGGTGCGGCAGGCCGCCGCCGAGGAGCAGGGGCTCACGGTCATCCTCACCGAGCGGGGCCGGGCCATGGCCGACGGCGCTCCGGGCGAGGATTGAAGGCCCTCAGAACGTTCCTTTGCTGTCGAGGAGGATGGTCACCGGCCCGTCGTTGACCAGCGCCACCTGCATGTCGGCCTGGAAGACGCCCTCGGCCACGGTGACGCCCGATTGGCGCAGCTTGTGGCAGAAGCGCTCGTAGAGGCGTTTGGCCAGACCCGGCTCGCACGCCTCGACGAAGCTCGGCCGCCGCCCCTTGCGCGCGTCGCCGTACAGGGTGAACTGGCTCACCGCGAGCACCGCTTTCGTCGTCTCCAGCACCGACCGGTTCATCTTGCCGGCCTCGTCCTCGAAGATGCGCAGGTTCGCGACCTTCTCGGACATCCAGTCCGCGTCGCCGTCGCCGTCGCCCCTGCCGACGCCGAGCAGAACGAGCAGGCCGGGGCCGATGCTTCCGACCTGCTGGCCCGAGACGCTGACCGACGCCGACGAGACACGCTGGACGACCGAGCGCACGCTGCCTCCGAAAAGCCGGGCGACTGTAGCGCGGGCGAAGGTGAAATGGCTTCGGGAACGGGCGCGCCTACATTGCGGCCTCCGAGGCGGGCTCGGATAATTCCCGGTCCAGCATGCCATCGACCCTGCAGCGCCTCGTCGCCCTCCTCACGCTGCTCGTCGCCTCGAGCGCGCTCGCGAACGCGAAGGAGAAGGACCGCGAGGCCCTGAAGAAGGCGCTGGCCGAGCTCGTCAAGCGCTCGCCGCTCTCCACCGCCCGCATCTCGGTGCAGGTCTACAGCCTCGACGACGACGAGGTGGTGTACGCCGAGAACGCGGACGAGCTGGTCAACCCGGCATCGAACGTCAAGCTGGTGACCGCCGCCGCGGCGCTCTCGCATCTGGGGCTCGAGTACCGCTACGAGACCGAGTTCCTCACCGACGCCGAGTTGAAGCAGGGCAAGGCGAAGCTGTTGTTCGTCCGCGGCAAGGGCGACCCGAGCATCACCACCGAGCGGCTGTACAACTTCGTGTCGGAGATCCTCCACACCGGCCTGCGCGAGGTGCAGGACATCGTCATCGACGAGACCTGGTTCGACGCCGACCGCGTGCCGCCGGGCTACGACCAGGAGAAGTCCGACCGCTCGTACATGGCGCCCCCCGGAGCGGTGTCGCTCAACTGGAACGCGGTGGGCGTCTATCTGCGCCCGGGCGAGGGCGGGGTGGGCTCGAAGGCGGTGGTCGAAATCGAGCCCGACAGCGAGTACTTCGTCATCGACAACCAGCTCGTCACCGGCAACCGCAAGAGCCGCCGCTTTTCGGTGACGTCGAAGCCCGACAAGGACAAGACGCGCCAGCGCATCGAGGTGCGCGGGAGCATTCCCGACGAGCGGGGCAGCTGGTCGGTGTGGAAGAAGATCGACTCGCCGCCCCTGTACTTCGGCTACACGCTCAAGCAGCTCCTCAAGGAGCGCGGGGTGAAGGTGAAGGGCCGGGTGCGGCTGGGCACCGTGCCGCCGACGGCGAAGATTCTGTACGTCGGCCAGTCCGAGACGTTCGACGTGGTGCTCAAGCGGCTCAACAAGCACTCGTCGAACTTCGTGGCCGAGCAGCTCCTCAAGACGATGGGGGCCGAGCTCAAGGGGCCGCCCGGCACCACGCTGAAGGGCATCGAGGTGGTCGAGGAGTACCTCGAGCGCGAGGTGGGAATTCCCCGCGGCACGTACGTGATGAAGAACGGCTCGGGGCTGAACGACACCAACCGCTTCTCCGCGGCGCAGATGGTGAAGGTGCTCAAGCACATGTACGAGCGCTTTCCGCTCGCGCCCGAGTACCTCTCGGCGCTGGGCGTGGCGGCCAAGGACGGCACGCTGAAGTACCGCTTCGAGGGGAGCGAGGCCGCCGGCCGGCTCCGCGCCAAGACGGGCACGCTGGAGAACGTCTCGGCGCTGTCGGGCTACGTGCAGGCGGTGGGCGGCGAGAAGTTCGCCTTCTCGGTGATGGTGAACGACTTCCCCGGCCGGGCCTCGGCGGTGCTGCAGCACATCGATGCGTTGGGCGCCGCGCTGGCCGCGGTCGGTTCGGGCTCGACGCCCACCGACGCCGCCCTGGCGATGACCCGGCCGCGCTCGGTGGTCGGCCCCATCGACGAGGTGAAGACGCGCGTGCGCACCTATCTGGCGCTGGGGCGGCAGGGCGACAAGCGGAACATTCCGTTCCTCCGCACCGCCTGGCGCAACGAGAAGGATCCGGCCGTGCGCGCGGTGGTGGCCGAGTCGCTCTACCAGTCGGATCCGCAGGACTACCTCGGCGCGCGGGCGTTGCTCGACAGCTTCTCGGCGGGCGACGAGGTCTACGGCCGGCTGCGGCGCGTGGCGAAGGCTCTCTCCATCGAGGTGCCCGGCGTCTCCAGCGTCGTCGAGCTCGCCGCCTCGGGGAACCTCGACGCGCTCTCGAGGCTCGTCGAGCTGGCGAGGGCTTCGATGGCCGACGAGCAGGCGCGCAACGACATCGCCGACGCGCTCGCCGAGGTGGCGCGCACCGCTCCCGAGGAGCTGCTCGTGTCGATGAAGTCGGCGCCGCCGCCCGAGCGCGACGCAGCCCTGTCGCTCTTGGCGCGCGGCATGGTGAAGGCGGCCGACCCCGAGCACCCGTTCTGGCCGGCGCTGAAGAAGACGATGGGCGGCGTCGATGCCGAGCTGGCCGCATTCGCCCGCGAGGCCGAGACCTCGCTGTCCGTGCACATCGCCGAGGAGAAGGCGCCCAAGCCGGTCGACGCGCCCGAGGGCGGCGGTCGGCCCCCCGACGGTGCCGCAGCCGAGGCCAGGCCCGGCGGTTGAGCGGTTTGGCAGCCGCGAATCGGCTCGGGTGGCGGTCGTGAAGCGCCGGGGCCAGGCGACGAGGGCCTTGCGCGTCGCATCGGGCAGCGAAAGGACCGCCGCGTGCACGCAGCCGGCCGACGCCCGTGAGCTGACCCGACGAGCCGAAGCGAGGCCATCGGCGATGGGACTGCGAGCGCGCAGGCGCAGCGGTGGCCGTCCGGCGATTGGCCGGCTCGAGTGTCGAGCAGAGCCGCTCTTCTGCGGCGATCGCCGTGGCCGGTCGCGTGTTCAGGCAGCGGCTGCGTCGGCTTCTTTGGGCGGCACGACGACGACATGAGGGGCCGGTGCGCCGCGCAATACGCGCACTGCCGCCGAGAGCGCGCACGGGTACGGCGCCGACGGTGGAGCGCTCCCTGAAGCGTCGAGGGCCGCCGGCGAGCGGGAGGCCCATCGCGGTGTTGAGCTTGTAGCTGCCGCCGGTGGTGAAGGCGATGCGGCGCTTCGCTCCGACGGGCCGCCGGTAGCGCAATGGCTCTCGTCGCTCCTTCGGGGGCGTCGGCGGCAGCTCGTCTTGCGCCAGCGGTGCGGCAGCAGCTCGTCGACCGTTGACGCCTTGCCGCGAGCGGAGGCGCCGCACGGGTCGCCGCCCGAATGACCGAGGCGTTTCAGCTCCGGCGGGAGCGGCGCGCGGCGAACACCAGCGCAAAGAGCGCGAGCAGCGACAGGCCCGCGCCCGCGTCGCAGCCGCAGCCGGGCCTCACCTTCTGGGTGTCGTTCTCGAGCGTCTCCCACTTCGAGGGCTGGCGACCGGCGTCGAACGGAGCGGGCGGCTCGATGGGCTCGCCATTCGACGAGCCGGCGTCGCGCTCGCCGGTGCCGGCGTCGCTTCCGGTCCCCGCGTCGGACCCCGCGTCGGGCGTCTGGGTGCCGGCATCGGCGACGAGGCCCCCGTCGGGCGGGCTCGCCAGGCAGCCCTGGCCGTTGAGGCGCGTGTCCATCGTCCCGCGGCCGTCGGTGGCGAACTGGAACCACGGACCCCACCGCTGCCGGTACGCCTCGACCTTCTGGAGCATCGCCGGGGGAATGGTGGTCTGGCCGGGCGCGAGCACCACCACGAAGGCGACGCGCCAGCACTTCTGCGTGTTCGGGTACGCCGGAATCCTCGGGCCCATGGCCCGAATGACGTCCTGAATGGTGACGTCGACGCGCGTGCCGGTGACCGTGGTCGACGAGCCCTTGGGCAAAGGCTGCGACGGGTCTCCCTCGCCGGTGCCGTTGTCGACGACGAGTATCGGCGGCACCTCGGACGGATCGCGCAGGCCCATCAGGTACTGGTCGAGGTAGCCGTACTTGCGGACGCCGCCCTCGAGCTTGAAGTTGCCTCCGCCCAGATCGGTGACGAAGCTGCCGTACATCACCGAGTGCGAGTCGGCGAGCGCGCTGTAGTGCTGATTCGGCGTGCACTGCTCGCCCTGGCTCCCCTCGCAGCCCCGGATGAAGTGGCGCTTGCCCAGGCCGTCGTTCTTGTCGAACTCGATGCCCATCAGCCAGTGGTGGCCGTACTCGTGGCCGAGCATCTCCACGCCGGTCTGGCCCGAGAAGGCGCCGAAGGCGCGCACCACGTCGTCGGGGTTGGGCGGGAGCGGCTCGTGCGCGGGGAAGCCCGGGAAGGTGGAGATCTTCCCCAGCGTGCCCATGAAGACGCATTGCTGCAGGCGGCTCGAGTTGTAGCCCTGGCCGAGCGGGTTGGGGCCGCTCCGGCCGATGCCCTGCGCGGTGTAGCGCACGGGAATGCCCATCCACGTGTTCTGGATGTCGGTCCACCCCTCGTAGGTGGAGAACGAGAAGATGCCGTCGAAGTCGTCGGGGATTCCCGCGGCCCGCATGGCGTTGAACGCGTCCTTGCAGAACGAGGGCGTCACCGACTGCATGTGGTTGTTGGTGATGGCGCCGTTCGGGTCCTGCACGATGACGATGTCGCCGATCGTGGTGACTTGGCCCGCCGCCGCCGTCGCCGCCAGGGATACGCCTGCGGCCAGCCGACGCAACTTCCACTGCATGGGACGCTCCTGGGGCAGAGGAGGCGCCCGACAAACCACAGCTGCCTGCCCGAACGCAACCGGCCAGCCATCTGCTCGACGCGGCGAAGGCGCTCCCGGCGTTTTCGCTTGTCAGGGCCAACTGCTATAGGCGCTCTCCGCAGTACCCTGACGCGCCCGCGCCGCAACGGGGCGGGTTTTCGAGAAAGCGAGCGAACCATGGCAGGTGGAGTGAACAAGGCGATCCTCATCGGGCACCTGGGAGCGGATCCCGAAGTGCGTTTCACGCCGAGCGGGCAGGCGGTGGCGAACTTCCGCATGGCCACCAGCGAAGCGTGGACCGACAAGAGCGGCCAGCGCCAGGAGCGCACCGAGTGGCACCGGATCGTCGTCTGGGGCAAGCAGGCCGAGCTGTGCGGCAAGTACTTGAAGAAGGGCCGCCAGTGCTACGTCGAGGGGCGGCTCCAGACGCGGGAGTGGACGGACAAGAGGTGGTGGCCCAGAACGTGGTGTTCCTCGGCGGGCGCGACGGCGCTCTTTCGGGACGCCGCGGGGGCCCCGACGACTTCGGGCCGCCGCCCCCGGGCATGGACGAGGGGCCCGCACCCGCCGGCGGCGACGACGACATTCCTTTCTGAAGTCTGGGTCGGACGGGCAGGCGGGGGCCGTTGCCTTTCCCCCGCCCGGGTCTGGTAACTTGCCGATCCAAGCGAGCGAGGCCGGTCGCTTCGAAACACGAGGCGAGCCGGCCTTCTTGCTTTCAGTGCGGGCGCGCTTGACAGCGGTACCTCTTTTGACCACTCTGCGCGTCCCCCGGGCAAGCAACCACCCAGACGCCACGGACCGGTGTGGCGCACAAATCGGAGAGGCAACAGATGAATTACAAGGCACTGGCGCTCGGAGCCGCGATCGGCTTCGCCATGGCGCTCATCCCGTCCTGCGGCGGCGCGAAGTGTAGCGCGGCCAACTGCAACGACGGCTGTTGCGACGCACAGGGCAAGTGCGTCAAGCCGGCCAACACCAATCAGGCGTGCGGCACGTCGGGCCAGGCCTGCAAGGTCTGCGCGACGAACGAGACCTGCAACGCCGGCCAGTGCACCCCGGGGACCGGCGGCGGCGCAGGCGGCGGCGGTGGCGGCGGTGGTGGAGCCGGAGGCGGCAGCGGAGGCGGGGGCGGTAGCGCGTGCGCCACCGGCTGCGTGGCGACCGGCGGTACGTGCGTGCCCGGCACCACTCCCACCAACTGCGGCGCCAACGGCCAGGCCTGCCAGACCTGCCCCTCCGGCCAGAACTGCGTGGCCGTTGCCGGCGGCGGCCAGTGCCAGACCCCGGGGGTCGATGCGGGCATCGGCGCTCCGTGCAACACCGACGGCGACTGCAACGCCGGCACGCAGTGCCGCAAGACGACCGCCACCGATGCCGGCACCTACCAGGGCGGCTACTGCACCAAGGTGTGTAGCCAAGCGAGCCCGTGCCCGGCCGGTTCGACCTGCATCAGGTTCAGCGCGACCTTGGACGAGCCGCAGACCCTCTGCGTGGCCAACTGCTCGCAGCCGGACACGATCCCAGGCGGCTGCCGTTCCGGCTATGCCTGCTACCCGGTGAGCCAGACGCAGGGCGTCTGCTGGATCTACCCGCCCCCCCCTCAGCTCGACGCGGGCATCGCTGACAAGGTCGGCAATCCCTGCACGATGGACAGCCAGTGCCAGAACCCGCCGCTCGACGGCTTCTGCTTCCTGCCGACCTTCCCCGACGGCGGGCCCACCGGGTTCAACCAGGGCTACTGCTCTGCCGACTGCGAGGACAACGCGAAGTGCGGCGACGGCGGCGTGTGCGTCGGTCTCGGCCAGAACTTCGCCGCCTGTTTCTCGAGCTGCCCTGCGCCCAACGGCGGCCAGTCGACCTGCCGGGCCGGGTACGTCTGCGACGCGCTCTTCCAGACTGATGGCGGCATGCTCCCGTTCGGCATCTGCTGGCCGAACTGCAACAACCCGGGCTTCGCGGCCGGCGTCGGCTGCGGTCAGGGCCAGACGTGCAACACCACCACTGGCTACTGCCAGTGAGCCTGGCGGCTTGATCGCAGAGGGTCGTTGAATCGTTGAAGAGGGGCGGCATTGGGCCGCCCCTTTTCGTTGGTGCATAATCGCGGCGGGCCGGTGGAAGGAAGGCCGATGCGAACGGCGGCTCTGCTGGCGGCGCTCCTCGCCGTCTCGGGCGTCGCCTGTGGCGAACGCAAGTGCAGCCCGGCCAACTGCGATGGTTGTTGCGATTCACTCGGGCGGTGCCTCGAGGGCGGCTCGCCCTCCGAGTGCGGAACGGGCGGCGACGCCTGCCGGGTATGCCGCTCGGGCGAGGTATGCCTGAGCGGAGCTTGCGCGGTCCATCCTCCCGACGGGGGCCTCGCCAAGGGCTGTGGCCCGGGAACGGCCCAGCCCTGCGCGAACGGCTGCTGCACCGCGTTCGAGACCGGCGGCATCTGCCTGCAGGGTGACAGCGACAGCAATTGCGGTGGCGGCGGCAATCTGTGCCGAACGTGCGGCCCCGGCGCGACGTGTGGAACGTTGCCCGACGGCGGGCGCGACTGCATCCACAGCTCGTCCGTGCGCATCGGAGATCCGTGCCGGACCGACGACGACTGCCGCGGCCTGGGCGGGCGTTACATCTGCAAGCTCACCGTCACCAGCGGCAGCGCGAGCTACCCCGGCGGCTACTGCACGCGCCGGTGCTCCGGGCCGGCCGACTGCGCCGCGCCCGGCGACGATGCCTTCTGCGTGCAGATTCCCCCCGAGTATGGCGAGAGCGACATCATCTGCCTCGACCGCTGCTCCGAGACGGACAGCTGCCGAATCCCCGGCTACGCCTGCTACGACATACAGGGCCTGGGCTCGGGCTGCTGGATTTCGCCGCCGCCCGGCGTGGTGCCTTCGGACAAGGTGGGAAAGCCCTGCACGCTCGACGTCGACTGCCGAAACCCGCCGCCCGACGGGTTCTGCATCGGCGAGAAGCGCGACGGCGGCGCCGCGGTGAGCTGGCAGGGCGGGTACTGCTCGGCGCCGTGCACGCTCCACGTCAAGTGCGGGGACGCCGGCCTGTGCGTCAGCTTCGGCCAGACCGCCGCCTGCCTCGCGCGGTGCAGCGCTCCGCTCAAGGGACAGGGCAGTTGCCGGCAGGGCTACGTCTGCCGCCCGGCGTTCAAGGAGGACGGAGGCATCGCCGCCGGGGCCTGCCTGCCGCCGTGCCAGGCATCGGGGTGCTCGGCCGGGTTCTCCTGCCAGCCGAGCGGCTACTGCTGCAACCAACTGCAGCCGCCGACCTGTTATTAGGGCGCCGTGGCGGATCTGCTCATCGGCGCGGCGCTCGAAGACGTCGACGCGCGGCTCGCCCTGGCCATCACGAGCGGCGCATGCCGGGTGGCGGCCGAGCGCCATCGACTGGGCAAGGCATCGTCGCTCTTGCTCGCGCAGGCCTTCTCGGCCGGGGCTTTGCTGGCCTCGCTCCTCGAGCGCGGCTCGCGCGTCAACCTGCAACTCGCCTGCGACGGCCCGCTACGAGGGCTCTTCGTCGACGCGGGCAACGACGGCAGTCTGCGCGGCTACGCCAAGAACGCCGCCCTCGAGCTCGTCGGCCACGAGGGCCCGTTCCAGTGGCGCCCGGCGTTGGGCAACCGGGGCTACCTCTCGGTGCTGCGCGAGCGCGCCGACGGCGAGCTCTACCGCTCGTCCGTCGAGCTCGAGGCGTTCGAGCTCGCCAGAGACCTCGAACGGTACTTCCTCGTCTCCGAGCAGGTGCCCACCTTCGTCGCGCTCGCCTCGCGCTTCGAGGGCCGCCTCTCCTCCGCGGGAGTTCTGGTCCAGCCGCTCCCGGGCGGCGACCGCGACCGGGTGGCGAAGCTGTGGGAGGCGTTCCGGGCGAAGCCGTTCTTGGAGATCCTCTCCGCGGCCGAGGGCGATTCACCCGAGTCGCTCCTGCACAGGCTCGTCCCCGGCGCGGCGGCGAAGGTGGCGCTGGCGCAGCCGCTCGCCTTCTGCTGCCGCTGCTCGAAGGAGCGCGTGCTCAAGGCCTTCGCCACGCTCGACCCGAGCGAGCTCGAGGCCATGCTGCAGGAGAACGGCAAGGCCGACGCGACGTGTCAGTTCTGCGCCGAAAGCTACGAGGTGAGCGGCGACGAGCTGCGCGCGCTTCTTTCGGCCCGGCGTTGACTGGAGGAGGGCCTGGGGCTAACTGCCGCCGCGCCATGGACCACTTTCCGCGGCTGCTCGAAGAGGGTTTCGAGGCGCTCCACTACTTCTCCGACCGCGCCACGGGGATGCGGGCGCTGGTGGGCATTCACTCGACGAAGCTCGGGCCCGCCCTCGGGGGCACGCGGGCGCTCCAGACGTACGAGACCGAGGACGCGGCGGTGCTCGACGTGCTCCGGCTCGCCCGCGGCATGACGTACAAGGCGGCGCTGGCCGGCCTGCCACACGGAGGCGGCAAGGCGGTCATCATGCTGCCGAGGGGCTGGTTCGACCGGCAGCGGCTGTTCCAGGCCTTCGGGCGCGCCGTCGAGTCGCTCGGGGGCCGCTACATCACCACCGAGGACTCGGGCACCTCGCCCGACGACATGGAGCACGTGCGCACGGCCACGCGCCACGTGGTGGGGCTCAAGGCCACCAGCGGAGATCCGTCGCCGGTCACGGCCTACGGCGTGGTGCGGGGGATGGAGGCCGTGGCCAGGCACCTGTTCGGCTCGCCCGACCTGAAGGGGCTCAAGGTGACGCTGCTCGGCGTGGGCCACGTGGGGTTTGCGCTCGCCGGCGAGCTGCACCGGCGCGGCGTGAAGCTGTTCGTCGCCGACCTCGACCGCGAGAAGGTGAAGCGGGCGGTGGACGCCTTCGGGGCCACGCCGGTGTCGGACCACGAGCTGCTCACCATGGAAGCCGACATCTTCGCCCCCTGCGCCCTGGGCGGCACCCTGAACGACCGCACCATCCCGATGCTCAAGGTGAAGGCGGTGGCCGGAGCGGCGAACAACCAGCTCGAGTCGCCCCGCCACGGCCAGATGCTCGCCGAGCGCCGCATCGTCTACGTCCCCGACTACGCCATCAACGCGGGCGGGCTGATCAACGTCGCCCAGGAGGTCGCCGGCTACGACCGGCAGAAGGCGCTCGAGCGCGCCGGGCGCATCTTCGACACCATCGACCTCATCCTCACCCGGGCCAGGCAGAGCGGGCTGAGGCCAGAGGAGGTCGCCGACCGGATGGTGGAGGAGAAGCTTCAGGCCTGACCACCCGCCGCGCCGGCAAGCTGGGTTTGCCGAAGCCGGCCGAGCAGTGGCTGCCCGAGGTGGTGCGGCGAACCGGCTTCGAGGTCGCACAGCTCGGTCTTGCCGCGGCGCTGCGGGTCCGCGGGCTGCCTTGGCACCATTGCGCCTACGGCGTGCCGATCGTCGAGGCCTGACGGGCGGCGGCGCCCGGCGGACTCGGCCAGAATCGGAAGGCAGGCACGAGCGTGGGTGACGGGTAGCCGACGGCTGATTTATGGTGCCGTCGCCGTGTCGCCGGTCGGCCATCGTCCCGTCGCTCGCGCGCTCCTGTCCGCGTTCGCCGCGGCGCTTTCGGCCTGCCCGTCGGCGCAGCCGCCTCCGCCCGACGCGGGAGAGGACGCCGGCACCGTCCTACCGGGCTGCGACTCGCCCGAGGACTGCAAGGTGGCCGGCGTCGACGCCGTGTGCCGCGCAAGACAGTGCCGAGCGGACGTGCCGTGCGGGCACGACGTCGAGTGCGGCCTCGGCGAATCCTGCGTCGGCTCCAGGTGCACCTTCACCGGCTGCCTCTCCGACGCCGACTGCGCGGTGGGCCGCTGCCGCACCGACGTCTTCCAGTGCACCGAGTGCGGGCAGAACGCCGATTGCCCGAAGGACAGACCGGTGTGCCAGGCCGCCTCGCTCAAGTGCGTGCAGTGTCAGTCCGACGCCGACTGCGAGGGGCGCGGGGCTTCGTACTGCGACGCCGCCGAGGGCGCGTGCGTGTATTGCCTGAAGAACGAGCACTGCCCCAACGGGCTCCAGTGCGGCCCCGGCGGGAGGTGCTACGGCGCGCAGAAGCACCAGAGCTGCGACGAGCGCGTCGAGTGCGATCTCGGCCTCATCTGCGTCAACTCGGGCGGGGCCCAAACCTGCCGGCAGGGCTGCAGCCTCTATTCGCCGACCTGCCCGAACGGCGAGATCTGCCTCAAGCTCACCTTCAGCATGTCGAACTCGCTGGTGTTCGACCGGGGCGAGCCGCTTGGCGTCTGCTCGCCGCCGTTCCCGGGGCTGAAGGGCTACCGTGAGGCGTGCGTCGAGTCGACCCAGGGGAGCAACTGCCAGCCGAACCTGGAGTGCGTCCCCGAGTCGGCCACCTCGGGCCGCTGCCGCGCCTTCTGCAACCCCGACCAAGCGACCTGTCCGGCCGGGGAGATCTGCCACTCCTTCCCCGGCGACTACTTCGGCCACCACTACGGGCTGTGCTACCCCGACAACGGCTACGGCGAGCGCTGCCAGAGCGATGCGCAGTGCCGGTCTGGCCTGGCGTGCGCGCCGGGCGACGACCCGTCGTCCTTCAGCCGCCTGTCGACGTTCTGCCACTTCCAGGTGGGGCCCGCGCCGGCGCTCGCGCCGTGCATGAGCCCGCCGCCCCTGCCGGACGGAGGCGCCCAGGTGCCGGATCGCTACTGCCGAAGCGGCGCCTGCCGCGGCGACTCGACGTTCTCCACGCCGAATTTCTTCTGCTACGGCGCCTGCGCCACCGACGCCGACTGCAGCGTCGCGGGGCGCCAGGGAGTCTGCGACGCGACCTTCAGCTTCCCCGGCACCAACGTCACCGGCACGGTGCGGGGCTGCCGGCCGTCGTGCCGGAATCCCGCCGACTGCGAGGAATACGGGGCGGGCTTCACCTGCCGCGTGCGGCTCGAGACGCGGAGCTTCGAGGCGAAGCTCGTTCAGGCCTGTGCTCCGTCGTCGGCGACGGCGGCTCTGGGCGAGAGCTGCGCGCGCGACAGCGACTGCCGGTCGGGGTACTGCGCGCTCGAGGACGGCCGCGGAGTGCAGCGCGCCGGCTTCTGCTCGCACCCGTGCAAGCAGGCGTCCGACTGCACCTCGACCGGGCTCGACGGCGGCACCGACGCGGGCGTGGGCAACGTCACCGGGGCGATCGTTTGCGACAACGTGTCGCTCCTCGGGTGGAGGGGCTTCGACGGCGTGCCCAACACCGCCGACGACGAGCACGTGACCGCCTCGCACTGCGTGGGCCGCACCTGCTCCACCGACGCCGATTGCGGCGGCCAGGGCCTCTGCGTTCCCGACACCAGCGCGACGGATCCGCTCGGCCGGCTCGTCCTGCGGTGCCGGCCTCCCCACCGGACCGGGACGAAGGCGGGCGGAGACGCCTGCGCCGTCGACGCCGAGTGCCTGAGCGGCGCGTGCGTGCAACTGCAGCCGCCGTCGACCGGCACCGGCCGGGTGTGCTTTCAGGCGTGCGATGCCGACGGGGGCACCGCTCAGGCGTGCCCGGCGAGCACCACCTGCCGACCGCTCGGCGCCCGCATCGTCACCGCCAACGGCACCCTCCAGAACCTCACTGCATGCACGCCATGAAGAGCCGTCGACGCAAGCATCCGGGCAAGGTACCCCGCATCGTCTCCATCCCCGACGACGTCGTCCTCGCGCCCCAGGCAGAAGCTCCGCGCCTTGTGGCTGATGAGCCATCGGGAGGCTCGAGCGGCGTGCGCGAGCTGGGGTGGGCCGAGTTCGACCGCATGGTGCAGTCGATGGCCCGGGCCATTCGCAAGCGATTCCAGCCCGACGCGGTGGTGGGCGTGGCCCACGGCGGTGTCTTCGTCGGAGGCGCGGTGGCCTCGGCGCTGCAGTGCGAGTTCTACCCGGTGCGCATCAGCCGCCGCAGCCGCGACAAGCTGGTGCGCAAGTCGCCCAAGCTGTTCGGCGAGATGCCCAAGGAGCTCAAGGGCCGCAAGGTGCTCATCGTCGACGACGTCGCCGCCAGCGGAGAGACGCTCGAGCTCGCGAAGGAGCTCGCCCGGAAGGTGAAGGCCAAGGAGGTCGAGACCGCGGCGCTGGTGAGCCGCTCCGATGGCTACACGCCGGACCACTCGGCCGTCACCTCGGACGCGTTTTTCGTCTTCCCGTGGGATTACGAGGCGATCACCGAGCGCGGCGTGCCCTGATGCCCGGGCGCGGCGAGGTGCAGGCAGCCGAAACCCCCTTCCGCCCCTGCGTTCTGGATTCCACCCTCGGGGCTGAAGTAAGGGAGCCACGCGGCGGGAGAGGAGAAGACGCGATGACCCGTTCCGTGTTGCTCCTGGGGGTGGCCGCGCTCGCCTTCTCCTGCGGGCGCTCGGCGCTGTTCGAGGAACCGCAACCGGACGAGCCGGGATGGGCCGCGAACGAGCAGCCGCTGTACGTCTTCAGGGGCGATGGTTGTCCGTCGGCGGGCACGGAGCGCGATCTCGAGCCCGCGCGGTACGAACGGCTGGCCGTCGTGCGGTTCCGGGCGGTGGAGGAGTGCAGCGGCGAAGGCGGCGAATGGCTCATCGGCCGGCAGATCGATTCGTCCAGGGACTACTTCGTGGGTGGGCACGCGTGCTTCTTCCTCCCGGAGGATCTGCGCAAGCCCGGCTCGACGTGGTTCGGGCTGGTTCGCTTCAGCCAGACCGCAGGCCTCTTCAGGACGCCGGAGGGGTGGTGCGTGACGAACGCGGACGGTCGGCAGCCGGTGACGACGGATTCGCGCTCTTTGGCCTGGGGCGTCTACCGGACCGAGCAGCTCGCGCGTGCGGCACTGGCGCGACTCGAGTCGAAGCGGTGAGCCTCAAGCGCCCGCCGTACCGACGGCGTTCGTCGACGCACGGCGGGCGGTTGGCAGCCGTAGCTCCCGCGCGGTGTGGAATCGCCGTCCTCCTCAGCCCCCGTGCGCTCCCCATCGTGGGCACGGCATTTCCGTCGCCGGCGGTGCTGCTCGTCGATGCGCGGGCGTACCGGCGCTCCTCTGCTTGGCGCTCGCCTTGCTTGGCGCGGCCGGGACGGAGGGGAGCATGCGCAGCTTGCGGGTACGGCGTTTCGTGGGAGTGGTGGTCATCCTTTCCCTGGCGGCTGGGTGCCGGCAGCGAGATCCGGCGGAGCACGCCGAGACGCACCCGGGCGAAGAGCCCGACGACGTTCCTCCAGGGCCGGCGAATCCGACGCCGTCGGGCGGAGACCCGGTGCCGCTCGCGCCGCCGAAGCTCGGCGAGGTGCCCGCCCGCGGCGATGGGGGCAGGCCGTCGGTGTGGCGCGCGCCGCCGCCCGAGCCGGGGCTTTTGGTGCACTCCGGAATGGGCCGGGTGCAGGGCGTCGGCGTCGACGAGGCCGGAAACGTCTGGGCGGTGAACGGGAGCGACGCCATCTACGTCATGGAGGCCGGCCAGACCACCTTCCGCGAGCTTACGGGCCCGAGCGCCGTCGGTCGGCTCGCTCACGGCGAGCGGCCCTTCACGGTTTGCGGCGGTGCCGCCGGCGAGGCCTACGTGGGCTACGAGGTGCCGGAGATTCCCGACCCGCTGCACCCGACGCCCGAGCAGCGGGCCCAGGGCGACGTGGATGTCCTCAGGCTCTCGCCCGACGGCGGCGTCTCGGTCCGCTTCCACTACGACTTCCACAACAACAACTCGGTGGTCGACGGCGGCGTGGTGCACAAGCGCTACGACGAGACGCGCTCCATCATGTCGTGCGTGCGCATCAACGACGGTCCGTACGCCGGAGAGGTCTACTTCGGGAGCAACCACGGCGTGACGCGCGTCAAGGAAGAAGTCTTCGGAGACCACCGGCACCCGACGTTCGACTATCCGGCCTGCCCCACGCCGGCGGGATACGAGTGCGACGACCGTCCCGAGGCCATCGGCTACGTGCGCGGGCTGAACCTGTCGAACGCGGGCAACCTGCTCATCGCCGCGAGCTGGATGTTCGCCGAGGTGGCCCCGATTCCCTACGACGTCGAGCCCGACATTCCGCTGAATTTGGCGAAGTGGACCTTGAGGACCCACCGCTGGAGCTTCATCGGGCCGCCGGCCTTCCCGCTGCCGGGCAAGGTGGCCTCCGGGTGGATGGCGTCGTGGCATTCGCGCTGGCCGCTCCGCTTCGACGAGAAGGCGGGCAACCGGGCCATCGCCCAGACTCCCGACGGGCGCTACTGGGTGGCCTCGCTCACCAAGGGCCTGGTCTGGTTCGACGTGGACAGGGGTAAGCTGTCGCCGTACGTCGAGGTCGAGGGAGAGCCGGGCGCCATCAGCGCGCTGGTCGCCAACCCCGATGGCTCGCTGTGGGTCGGCACCGAAGCGGCCGGCCTGTGGCGCTACGAGCCGCTGTCCCGGCCCACCACCAAGGTTCACCCGCCCGCGCCCGAGCTCGGCACGTGGACCCGCTTCGAGGGCCTGCCCTCGAGCGAGATTCTCCGGCTGTACGCGGAGACGCGCTCGGGCCGGCGGCAGCTCTACATCGGCACCGCATCCGGCCTCGCCGTCTATACCGAGTGACGAGGGGCTTGGGGCCCTGCTGGCTCGCGGGCCCCCTGCCCCTGGCCCCCGGCCAGTAGGGAGTGTACGTAGGCGTCGATGATCATCGGTACCGCCGGCCACATCGACCACGGCAAGACGTCGCTCGTGAAGGCGCTGACCGGCATCGACACCGACCGGCTGCCCGAGGAGAAGGCCCGCGGCATCACCATCGAGCTGGGCTTCGCGCACCTTACGCTCGGCGACGGCACGGTCGCCGGTGTGGTGGACGTTCCGGGCCACGAGCGCTTCGTCAAGGCGATGGCCGCGGGCGCCGGGGGAGTCGACCTGGCGCTCTTCGTCATCGCTGCGGACGAAGGCGTGATGCCGCAGACGCGCGAGCACCTCGACATCTGCGAGCTGCTCGGCGTGAAGGCGGGCGTCATCGCCGTCACCAAGGCCGACCTGCTCGGAGAGCTCGGGCCCGACTGGCTGGGTCTCCTCGAAGCCGACGTGCGCGCGCTCGCCGCGGGCACCTTTCTCGAGGGCGCGCCGATGGTGAGCTGCTCGGCGAAGACGGGCGAGGGGCTGAAAGAGCTGGTCGCCGCCCTCACCGAGAAGGCCGCACGGCTCCTGCGCCGACCGTCCGAAGGGCCCGCCTTCCTCCCCATCGACCGCGCCTTCACCGTCAAGGGCTTCGGCACCATCGTCACGGGCACCCTCTTGTCCGGCAAACTGGCGCTCGAGGAGCAGGTCTCGCTCCTGCCCGGGCTCGACGGGCCGCTCCGCGTGCGCGGGCTGCAGGTGCACGGCCAGTCGCGCGAGCGCGTCGAAGCCGGCCAACGGGTGGCGGTGAACGTGGCCGGCGTGGAGACCGAGGCCATCTGGCGCGGCATGGCGCTCACCCGGTTCGAAGAGCTGTTCCCCACCCGCATGCTCGACGTCGAGCTCGAGCTGTTGCCGGCGGTGGAATCGCCCCTGCCGAAGCGCTCGAAGCTGCTCTTGCATCTGGGCACGGCCCAGACCGAGGCCACGGTGGCGCTCCTCGATGCGGACAAGCTCGAGGGCGGACAGCGCGCCTTCGCCCAGCTGCGCCTCGCCTCGCCGGTGGCGGCGCTTTCTGGGCAGCGGTTCATCCTGCGCGGCTCGAAGGCCATCGCAGGCCGCGGGGCCACCCTCGCCGGCGGCAAGGTGCTGATGGTCGACCCGCCGAAAAGGCGCAAGGGCGCGTCGATGCTGCTGAAGCCGCTCAGCGAGGCCGACGACATCTCCCGCATCGGTTGGCTCATCCGCCAGTCGGGCTACGCCGGCCTCACCCCGAAGGAGCTGTTCGCCCGCTCGGGGCTGTCGGAGAAGGCGCTGAAAGGCGCGCTCGAGCTGCTCGGCGCGCGCGGCGCGGTGCTGCTCGTCGACAAGGAGAAGCGCCGCTACCTCCCGCGCGAGGTGTTCTCGGCCATCGCCCAAAGAGCCCTGGCCGCGCTCGAAGCCTTCCACGCCCAAAAGCCGATGAAGGAGGGCATGGGCAAGGAGGAGCTGAGGCAGCGGCTCGGCGTCTCCGAGCGCGTCTTCGCCCGGCTCCTTTCGCACCTCATCGAGTCGGGCAAGGCCGAGTCGTTCGGCGAGCACGTGCGGCTCAAGGGCAGGGGCCGCGCCCTCACCGAGTCGGACGCGTCGGTGCGGCAGAAGCTCGTGGAGGAGCTCGAGTCTGCCGGGCTGGCCCCGCCCACCGTCAACGAGCTGTCGCAGCGGGTGAAGCTTGCGCCCGAGCGCGTCGTCGAGCTCCTCAAGGTGGCCGTCACCGAAGGGCTTTTGGTGAAGGTGACGGACGAGCTGTATTTCCCCCGGGCCGCCGTCGACGCGCTCAAGGAGAAGCTCGTGGCCCACCTCAAGGAGCACCGCGAAATCTCCACCCAGGCCTTCAAGGAGATGGTGGGCCAGACGCGCAAGTTCGTCATCCCCCTCTCCGAGTTCTTCGACCGCGAGAAGGTCACCTTGCGCGTCGGCGACAAGCGCGTGCTGAGGAGGGCATGAGGCGCCCGCAGACCCTCGACGAGCTGAAGCAGCTCATCGACCGCTTCGACCAGCCGATGCTGGTCTACCGCGCCGGGCGCGTGCTGGCCGTCAACGCCGCCTACCTCGAGCTCACCGGCTATGCCCCAGAGCAGATTTACGACCGGCCCACGGTGGAGTTTTTGCCCCCGGAGGAGCGCGCCCGCTTCGCCGAGCGGTTCCGGATGCGCGAGGCCGGCGTGGCGCTCGGTTACGCGCGCGTGCTGGAGATGGTCACCCTCGGCGCCGACGGCCGGCGCATCTCCATCATCGCCGGGAACACCGTGGTGCCGGCCGCCGACGGGGGCGAGCCGTACGCCGTCTCCACCTGCCTCGAGCTCAAAGACTCGCTGTCCGAGATGGCCCGCCTGCTGGTCGAAATCTCGGCCTCCCTCACCGGCGCCCGGTCGGAAGAAGCCGTGCGACGGCTGGCGGTGGAGGGCTTTTGCAAGGCAGGTCTGGCCGCGGCCTTCTTCGAGTGGCGCGACGGCAGGCTCTGGCCGGAAGACAAGCCCGCCGAGGTGAGCGAGGCCCGGGCGGCCGACGCGCTCGAGCAGGCGATTCCCATCTTCGAGACGACCTCGCCGTACGAGCTCGAGCCGGCGCGGGTGTACGTGCCCATCGGCTCGTCGCTGGTGCTGGTGCTGACGGGCCGAGGGCTGTCGACGCTGCACGCCGCGGCGTTCAACCTGTTCGGCCGTCAGGTGCAGGCGGCCATCGAGAGCGCTCGGCTCATCACCAGCCTCGAGCGGGTGAACGAGGAGACCGGGCTCTTGCTGGATTTGGCCCGCACCACCGCCGCCACGCTCGAGCTCGACCGGGTGCTGGACGTGGCGTGCGACTTTCTGGTGAAGCTGCTCGACGTCTCGAACTGCTTCATCCTCCTCTACGACAGCGGGCGGCAGAGCCTGGTCGGCAAGGCGGCCTCCGCCCAGCACCGGGCCGTCTTCCGTTCGGTCGTCATTCCCCTGGCGTCGCCGGTGAGCCTGGCGGCGCGGGTCGCCCGCGAGAAGAGGCCCATCTTCATCGAAGACGTGGCCGCGCAGGGCGGGGCCGACCCCGAGCTGGTGAAGCGCTTCGAGGAGAAGGCCCTGCTCGCGCTGCCTCTGCTCTCGCGCGACGAGCTGGTGGGAGTGGTGGTGCTCGACGACACCCGCGGCCCGCGCCGTTTCCCCCCCGAGCTCATCGAGCTGGCCCAGGCCACCGCCGGGCAGCTGGTGCTTTCCATCGTCAATGCCCGGCTGTACGAGTCGCTCAAGGCTTCCTACGCCGAGCTCGACCTCGCCCGGGCGGAGATGGTGAAGCGCGAGCGGCTGGCGGCGCTGGGCGAGCTGGCCGCCATCGTGGCTCACGAGGTGCGAAACCCCCTCGGCGTCATCTTCAACGCCGTCTCCTCGCTCAGGCGCCTGGCCCCGTCGAAGGACGCGCAGATGCTGGTGGACATCATCCGCGAGGAGTGCGACCGGCTGAACCGCATCGTCGCCGACCTGCTCGACTTCGCGCGGCCCGGGGCGCTGGCGGTCGAGGCCGAGGAGCTCGCTCCGGTGGTGCAGCAGGCCATCGAGAATGCGGTGACGCCGTCCGAGCGCGGGCTCTTCCGGTTCGACCTCTTCATCGAGCCCGACCTGCCCAAGGTGCGCATGGACCGGCGGATGATTCGCCAGGCGCTGGTGAACGTGCTGGTGAACGCGGTGCAGGCCATGCCCAAGGGCGGGCGGGTGCAGATTCGCGTGGGCAGAGACGAGCGGAACGGGCAGAGCTGCCTCAGGGTCGACGTCACCGACGAGGGGCCGGGCATCGCCCCCGAGGTGGCCGCGCGCATCTTCGAGCCGTTCTTCACCACCAAGGCCAAGGGCACCGGGCTCGGGCTGGCCGTCGTCAAGCGCATCGTCGAGGACCACCACGGCGAGGTCGAGGTGAAGTCCGAGCCGGGCAGGGGCACCACCTTCACGCTGCGCTTGTCGCTCGACGAGCGGGCCCCGGCCCGCTGAAGCGGCGCACGAACGGCCCGGCATCGCGGGGCCGGAACGACGGTGTGTCGCCGGGCCATCGTCGCGTCACCCGGGCGCGTCGGCGCCAGGCAACCACATGGAGCGGTCGCATTCCCGCTGTCGCCGCATCGACGATGGCGCTGTCAACGCGCTTTGCGCTCGCAGGCGGTACGGCTCCATTGGCTGCCGCTGGCCCGCCGCGTGCTCTTGGCGGCGCCGTTCGCGGAGGTGCAATGTGCGGCGTGTCACCGGGGCGTTTCTCCTTCTGGCGTGGGGCTGCGGGCCGGCGGACCTTTCGGTTTCTTCGGAAGACGAGGGCGCCATCGACGACGTGCGCGAATACGAGGGCGAGCTGGTGGCGCCGGTCGACATGCACCATTTGTTGTCGAACGAGGACATCACCGGCGGGCAGGGCATCACCGTCACCGAGGTGCAGCAGCTCTTGCGGGCGAAAGGCTCGTTTCTGGCGAGCTACACCGACCCGGCGTGGGGCAAGACCGCCGCGCAGCTCATCGTCGAGCGCTCGAAGGCGCAGAACATCTCTCCCCTCTACATGCTGGCGCGCATCCAGGTCGAATCGCGGCTCATCGAGAGCGGCACCTCGAGCAACCTCGCCAAGGCGACCGGCTGCGGCTGCCCCGACTCGGGCGGCTGCGACGCGTCGTACGCCGGCTTCGGCAGGCAGGTCGACTGCGCGGCGATGAAGATGCGCAACTACTTCACCTCGCTCGAGACGACCGGTGCCACCATCACCGGCTGGCGCGTCGGCTCGACGAGGACGACTTCGGACGGGTGCGCGGTGCGCCCCGCCAACAGGGCCACCGCGGCGCTCTACACGTACACGCCCTGGGTCGGGGCCTACGCCAGGCAGTGCGGCCGCAAGGACATCGGCGGCTCGAGCCTGGTGGCCGTCGTGTACGAGCGCTACCGCACCGCGCAGCAATGGGGCGGCGCCACCTCGAGCTGCCAGTCGGGCACCGTCGGCAAGACGCTGCCCGACGGCGCCTGCGTGCAGAGCGCGTCGGACGGCGTGATGCGCCAGTGCGTCGGCGGCAGCTGGCAGACGCACGATGGCGTCAAGCCCTGCTCGCCGTACTACCCGTACTGCTGGTCGGCGACGCTCGGCAGGCAGGTGCCGACCCGAACGTGCGTGCAGTCGCGCTCGACGCGCGGCTGGTTCCAATGCGGCGAGGGCGGCGTCTGGCTGTCTGCGCCGAGCGCTCCGAGCAGCGGCAGCGGCCCGGTCGGCAGCTGCGCCACGCTGCATGCCCTTTGAGGCCCGGCGCGGCGACTGCTCGAGCGATGGAGCGCTCGCAAGGCGAGGGCTGAAACGCGGCGGCGGGCTTTCGGCCTGATGGGCCGAAGTGCTATGGCTGACGCGCCGCCATGAACGAGACGGTCGAAAGCCGCGGCCGCATCCTGGTCGTGGATGACCAGCGCAACATGCGCGCCACCACCGCCATGTTGCTCCGCGCCGAGGGCTATTCGGTGCAGGAGGCCGGAAGCGGCGACGAGGCGCTCAACACGCTCGCCCACAGCCCGGTGGATCTGCTCCTGACGGACTTGAAGATGGAGCCGATGGACGGGCTGACGCTCGTCAAGAAGGGGCTCGAGGTGTCGCCGCACACGCAGGTCATCGTCATGACCGCCTACGGCTCCATCGAGAGCGCCGTCGAGGCGGTGACGGCCGGGGCCTACGACTACGTCACCAAGCCCTTCAAGGAGGGCGAGCTGGTGCATCGGGTGCACCGGGCGCTCGAGCGGGCGAAGCTGCTCTCGGCGGTCGACCTGTTCGCCGGCGAATTCAACCGCCGGCACGGCCTGTCCGCCCTCATCGGGCGCTCGAGCGCGATGCGGGAGCTCACCTCGCGCATCACGCGGGTGGCCCCCTCGGACGCCACGGTGCTGGTGCAGGGCGAGAGCGGCACCGGCAAGGAGCTGGTGGCCCGCGCCATTCACGCCCACTCGCGCCGCAAGGAGCGCCCCTTCGTCCCGGTCAACTGCGCGGCCATCACCGAGGGGTTGCTCGAGAGCGAGCTGTTCGGCCACGCCAAGGGCGCCTTCACCGGCGCGGTGAAGGCCCGGCGCGGGCTGTTCGAGGAGGCCGACGGCGGCACCCTCTTCATCGACGAGGTGACGGAGACGACGCCCGCGTTCCAGACGAAGCTGCTCCGGGTGCTGCAGGACGGCGAGGTGCGGCGGGTCGGCGAGTCGACGCCCATCAAGGTGGACGTGCGCATCGTCGCGGCCACCAACCGCGACATCGAGGAGGAGGTCCAGAAGAAGCGCTTCCGGCAGGACCTCTATTACCGGCTGAACGTGGTGGCGCTCCGGGTACCCCCGCTGCGCGAGCGGCTCGAGGACGTGCCACTTCTGGCCGAGCACTTTTTGCAGCGGACCAACGCCCGCTCGATGCAGAAGAAGCGGCTGTCGGCCGCCGCCGTCGCCCACCTGTCCTCCTACGACTTCCCGGGCAACGTGCGCGAGCTGGAGAATCTGGTGGAGCAGGCCGCCGCCCTGGCCGAGGGCGAGGAGCTGCTCCCCGAGGACTTTCCCCTGCGGCCGAGGCGGGCCGAGCGGGTCGAAGCCGAGAAGACGCCGCCCGAAAAGCCCCGCGTGCCCACGCTGGCCGACGCGGTGGCCGAGGCCGAACGGCGGGCCATTCTCATCGCGCTGGAGAAGAACCCCGAGGATTTGGCCCGCGTCGCCGAGGATTTGGCCATCTCCCCCACCACCCTGTGGCGGAAGATGAAACGGCTCGGCCTCAAGCTCAGGCCAGGGCCGGGCACCGGCGAGCCGGAGGTGAGCTGATCCTCACGGTCGGTGAAGCGTCGACCCTCGGTCAGTGAAAGTACGATTTCAACTTTGAAAGGTCATTTCAATCCTGCAAGTGCAGTCCTGCTCTGCGCGTGTCGAGCCTTTGTCCAACCGTTCGATTTTACAGCCGGGTGGGAACGGCCCCGGCTGGCACGCGGCCTGCTCATGTGGCCGGTCGGGTGCAGTGACCGCGTGAGCCGAAGTGGTTTCCCCCCACCACCTCGGCAAGGCGCTGCATCAGTCAGAAGACCCGCGGCCCGGCGTCCCCAAACGCCGGGCTGCCTTCTTTTTGGGGCAAGAGAAAGCCGTCAGCGCACGCCGAGCAGCACCGCGGCCTGCGTCAGCCACTCGCTGACCGGCCCGGGCAGGATGCCGAGCAGCACCACCGCGGCGGTGGACAGCACCAGGGCCAGCTCGGTTCCCCAGTGGCGCTCGGGCGAGGCGGCTCCAAAGGGAGCGGGCCGCATGTACATGTACACGACGACCCTGAGGTAGTAGTAGATGCCGGCGGCGCTCGAGAGAACGCCGGCGATGACGAGGCCGATGAGGCCGGCGTCGACGGCGGCGCGGAAGACGAGCAGCTTGCTCAGAAAGCCCACCGTCGGGGGAATGCCGCCCAAAGACAACATGAAGGCGGCCATGGCGAAGGCCCAACCCGGGCGGCGCTGGGCGAGCCCCGAGAAGCGGTCGAGGTCCCACGCGGTGCCCTTCTCCTCGTCCTCGCGGCGCTCCAGCGCCCCCAGCGTGCCGAAGGCGCCCACCGCCGAGACGGTGTAGCCGAGCAGGTAGAAGAGAATGCCCTTGAAGGCGTCGGGCCAGAGCGGCTCGGCAGAGGCGGGCAAGAGCGGGTTGGCGGCGAGCACTCCCTGGCCCGCATCCGGCCGGGCGAAGAGCACCGTCACCCCGAGCAACAGGTAGCCGGCGTGCGCGATGGACGAGTAGGCCAGCATGCGCTTCACGTTGCGCTGGGGGATGGCCAGAAGGTTCCCCACCACCATGGTGAGCAGCGTCAGCGCGGCGAAGAAGAGGTAGGGCAGGTCGGCTTCGATGCCGCGGCCGACCAGGAAGAAGACGCGAATGAGCGCGGCGAAGGCCGCCGCCTTCACCCCGGCCGACATCAGGGCGGTGACCGGCGTCGGAGCGCCCTCGTAGACGTCGGGCGTCCACATGTGGAAGGGCACCGCGGCCACCTTGAAGGCCAGGCCCGCGGCGATGAGCGCCAGCCCCGACCAGGCCAGAGGCCGCATCGATGGATCCGCCATGGCCGACGACAGCGCGTCGCCCAAAACGTACAGCCGCGTGGTGCCGGTGGCCCCGTAGACGAGCGAGGTGCCGTAGAGGACGAGCGCGGCGGAGAAGGCTCCCAGAAGGAAGTACTTGAAGGCAGCTTCCGCCGGCCGGCCCCGCCTCAGGAACGAAGCGAGGGCGTAGGTGGCGACGGAGAGAATCTCCAGGCTGACGAAGAGGGTGATGAGCTCGGCCGACAGCGAAAGCAGGCTCATGCCCGCGGCCGAGAAGAGCATCAGCGCGTAGAACTCGCCGCGCTCGGCGTTGCGCTGGCGCAGAAAGCCCGCGGCCAGAAGGACTGCCAACAAGAGCCCCACGCAGACGACGAAGGTGAGGAAGCTGGAGAAGGGGTCGAGCACGCCCATGCCGCCGAACACGAAGCGGGGCGACTCGAACGCGTTCGACAAAGACAGCGCTCCGGCCACCGCCGCGGCGCTGGCGGCGAGCACCGCCTGGTAGGTGCGCGATTTGCTCGAGAGGAACACCTCCGAGAGCAACAGGAGCACCGCTCCGCTGCAAAGGAGCAGCGCCGGGAAGAGCGGGAGCAGGTCTCCGGGGCTGAGCTGGGGAATCGGCATGGCGTCAGGGGTTGGCCGCGGGGGCGGTGGGCCCGGGCAGATCGGGCGCGGGCATGTCCATCATCATGAAGCGGCCGGGCAGCGGCCGGAGCGCGTCGGGGCGAGCGGCGCGGGGCGGCGGAGGAGGCGCGGCAACCGTCGGGGAAGCCTGTTTCTCGGGCAGCGGCGCCACCTCCATGCGCACTCCGGCCTCGTCCTTGTACGCCTCTCCGGCGCCGAACATGGCCCTGGCCACGTAGCGCTCGGTGGACGGCTCGAGCCGGTCGAGGAAGGGCTGCGGCCAGAGGCCCATCACCAGCACCAGCACCACGAAGGGCGCGGCGCTGAGCAGCTCGCGCACGTTCAGGTCGCGGAGGTGGGCGTTCTCGCGGTGGGTGAGCTGCCCGAAGAAGACGCGCTGCACCATCCACAGCATGTAGGCGGCGCCGAAGACGACGCCCGTGGCCGCCAGCACCGACAGAAGCAGGGGCAGGCCGCTCTTGAAGCTGCCGAGCAGCACCAGAAACTCGCCCACGAAGCCGTTGGTGCCGGGCACGGCGATGGACGAGAAGGTGATGACGAGGAAGACGGCGGCGAAGACGGGCATGGTCGAGGCGATGCCGCCGTAGTCGGACATGAGCCGCACGTGCCGCCGCTCGTAGAGGAGGCCGAACAGGAGGAAGAGCGCTCCGGTGGAGACGCCGTGGCTCAGCATCTGGTAGGCCGCGCCGCTGGCGCCCTCGGGCGTCAGGGCGAACAGGCCCAGCATCACGAAGCCCAGGTGCGAGACCGACGAGTAGGCGATGAGCTTCTTGATGTCGCGCTGGGCCAGGCACATCAAGGCGCCGTAGACGATGCTCAGCACGGCCAGCGCGGCGAAGAGCGGCCGGAAGTCGCGCGCCGCGTGGGGAAAGAGCGGCACCGCGTACCGCCAGAACCCGAAGGTGCCCATCTTGAGCAGCACTCCCGCCAGAATCACCGAGCCCGCGGCCGGCGCCTGCACGTGCGCATCGGGCAGCCAGGTGTGCAGCGGGAAGACGGGCACCTTGATGGCGAAGGCCAGCGCGAACGCGAGGAACAGCCAGGGCCCGGCACTGCGCAACGCCTGGGCCAGCTCGCTCAGGGGCGGGCAGCTCTGCTTGCACGCCAGCTCGCGGTTGGCCGAGAGCAGCGCGTTGTAGATGGCGGCGAAGTCGAAGCTGCGCGCGCCCTGAGGCTGGCTCATGAAGAAGAGCGCCAGAATGGCCACCAGCATGAGCAGCGAGCCCGCCAGGGTGTAGAGGAAGAACTTCATCGCGGCCATCTGCCGCTCCTCGCTGCCCCACACCCCGATGAGCAGGTACATCGGGATGAGCATCGCCTCCCAGAAGACGTAGAACAGGACCAGGTCGAGCGCGGCCAGGGCGCCCAGCATCGCCGTCTGGAGTAGCAGCAGGGCGAGGTGGAACTCCTTCACCCGCTCCTCGATGTACGTCCACGAACCGAGCACCACGAGGGGGCCCAAAAGCCCGGTGAGCAACATGAGGCTCACGGCCAGGCCGTCGACGCCCACGTGGTAGCCGATGCCGACCTCGTCGATCCACCGGGCGCGCTCCTCCATCTGGAACTCGGCGCCCGACGGGTCGAAGCGCAGATACATCCACAGGCAGAGGGCGAAGTTCACCGCCATGCCCAAAAGCGTGAGCGCGCGGATCTGCCCCTTCTCGCCCTTGGGCAGAAGCGCCACCAGTGCGCCGAAGACGAGCGGCGCGAAGACGACCAGCGAGACCAGGTGTTGGTCGAGCCAGGTCATGAGGCCACCTTCAGCACGGCGTAGACGACGGCCGCGGCCAGGGCCAGGGCCATGATGGCCGCGTAGCTCTGCGCGTCACCCGTCTGCAGGTAGCGGAGCGCCGCGCCCACGCGGGCCGTCAAGAAGGCCGTGCCCCGCACCGCGACGGTGTCGATGAGCAGCGAGTCCACCACCTTGTAGAAGACGAACGAGGCGGCCTTGATCGGCCGCACGATGAGCAGGTCGTACGCCTCGTCGACGTAGAGCTTGTTGGCGACCAGCTTCCGCACCGCGGCCGCGAACGCAGGCGCCGGCTCGCCCGCGCGATTGGGGAAGACGCGCGCGTAGAGGAACACCGCCGCTGCCGCGCCGAGCCAGGCCACGGCCAGGGCGATGAGCCAGGCGCTCCAGGGGAGGCCGTCTTCGTGCCTGACGCTGACGAAGCCGGTGGTGCGCATCACCGCCTGCGTGGTGCGGAACACCGGCGAGAGAAAGTCCTCCATCATCGGGCGGAGCCCGTTCGGGTAGCGCCGGGGAATGGCGTGGGTGAACGTCATCACCACGGCCAGCGAGGCCAGCACCACCAGCGGGCCCGTCATCACCCAGCCCGACTCGTGGCCGCGGGGTGTCTTTGCCTTCACCGAGCGCCGGCCCTCGAAGGTCAGCCAGTAGAGGCGGAACATGTAGAAGGCCGTGCCGGCGGCGGTGAGGAGCCCCAGTGCCCACGCCACCTGCGTGGCCTTCGGGTAGGCGGCGATGGTGGTGGTGTGGGCCAGGTGCAGGATGGCGTCCTTCGAGAAGAAGCCCGACAGAGGCAGCACGCCGGTGATGGCGAAGGTGGAGACGAGGAAGGTGGCCCACGTCACCTTCATCTCGTCCCTCAGCCCGCCGAGCCGCTTGATGTCCGTCTCGTCGCCGTTGCCGTGCATGACGCTGCCCGCTCCGAGGAAGAGGCAGGCCTTGAACGCGGCGTGGGTGGCGACGTGGAGGAAGGCGGCCCAGAAGGCGCCCACCCCGATGCCGATGAACATGATGCCCAGCTGCGACACCGTCGAGTAGGCGAGCACCTTCTTGATGTCGTCCTGGGCGAAGGCGATCAGCGCCGCGAGCAGGGCCGTGGCCCCGCCCACCACTGCGATGGCGGCCATGGCCAGGGGCGAGAGCACCACCAGGTGGCTGATGCGGCAGAACAGGTACACGCCGGCCGTCACCATGGTGGCGGCGTGGATGAGGGCGGACACCGGCGTCGGGCCGGCCATGGCGTCGGGCAGCCAGACGTAGAGGGGCAGCTGCGCGCTCTTGCCCGCGGCGCCCAGCATGAAGAGGAGCAGCACCGCGGTCAGAACGCCCCCGAAGGTGAAGCCCTGAAGCGGCCCGCCCGTGATGGCCGTCGACAGGCCGACCGCTCCGCTGCCGCGCGAGGTGAGGGCCCTGGCCAGCTCCTCGAGGCCCTGGAAGTTGAGCTGCCCGCGGAAGGTGAGCCCCTCGCGGAACTTCGCTGCCGCAAGCTGCCCGCCGGCGAAGTTGTCGGCGACCGCCTGGGCGCTGAAGGCGTCCACCATCAGCACCAGGAGGAACATGCCGAGGAGGAAGCCGAAGTCGCCGATGCGGTTGACGACGAACGCCTTGCGCCCGGCCCAGGCCTTCGCCGCGTCCGAGTACCAGAAGCCGATGAGCAGGTAGCTGCAGAGGCCGACGCCTTCCCAGCCGATGAAGAGGAGCGGCAGCGAGTCGGCCAGCACCAAGAGCGTCATCGCCGCGATGAACAGGTTCAGGTAGGCGAAGTACCGCCAGTACGCGGGGTCGTGCCCCATGTACTCGGCCGAGTAGAGGTGGATGAGGAAGCCGATGCCCGTGACGACGAGGAGCATGCTCCCCGAGAGGTGGTCCACCCTCAGGCCGAACCGCGCGGTGAAGTTGCCGGCAGAGAACCACGTGCCGAAGTCCGCGCCGAACGCGTACGGCGTGGGCTGGTTGGAGAACGGGTTGGGCCAGGACAGCCAGTGGTCGGCGGTCACCCAGAAGGCCAGCACCGAGAGGACGAAGGCGCCGAAGACGGCCATGCAGGCCAAAAGCGCGGTGTTGGCCCGGCCCAGAAGCTTGCCGAACAGGCCGCAGATGACGGCCCCCACCAGCGGCAGGAGCACGATGGTCCACAGCGAGCCGGCCATGGCGACAGGCTCGACGGGCGCGCGCTGGAAGAAGCAGAGCAGCGTGTCCCAGAGCGAGTGGCTCTCGAGGAACTGCCCGAACGATTGGTAGGTGGCGCACTGGTTCATGTTCGTCGAGGCGGCACGTCAGGGCGGGGAGAACCCCTTGGCTCCTCTTCCGCCCCGAGTGCCCTCTCCTAGTGTTTCAGCGTCCTGAGCTCCTCCACGTTCACCGTACCCTTCGAGCGGTAGACGGCGATGACGATGGCCAGACCCACGGCGGCCTCGGCGGCGGCCACGGCGATGACGAAGAAGGCCGAGACGTGGCCCACCTCGTCGCCGCGCATGCGGGCGAACGCCAGGAACGACAGGTTGGCGGCGTTCAGCATCAGCTCGATGGACATGAACACCACCAGGGCGTTGCGGCGGACGAGGACGCCCAGCGTGCCCAGGCAGAACAGCAGGGCCGCCAGGACCAGATAGTGCTGCACCGGCACGGCCATCGGGCCTCCTAGATGCGCGACTTCGCGACGACGACCGCCCCGACGATGGCCGAAAGGAGCAAGAGCGACACGGCCTCGAAGGGGAGCAGGTACGAGGTGTAGAGCAGCTTGCCGACCTGCTCGATGCTCCCGAAGGCCTGCACGCGCGAGGCATCGGTGGCCCAATCGGGCCGGCTGGGCACCTTCAGCATCGAGAGGGCCAGCGCGCCGAACAGGCCGGCGCAGCCGAGCGCTCCGAGAATGCGCGAGGGCGTCACCTTGGTGGCCGGGCCGACGTCGGTGAGCGACAGGAGCATGATGACGAACAGGAACAGCACCATGATGGCGCCGGCGTAGACGAGCACCTGAATGACCGCGATGGTGTGCGCCCAGAGCAGCACGTAGACGCCCGCCAGGAAGAAGAACGTCCCCACCAGGGACATGGCGCAAACGATGGGGTTTTGGGCCACCACCACCACCGCCGCGGACAGGACGATGCCCGAGGCGAAGAGCCAGAAGAGAATGACCTCGGCGCTCACGAGAGGCCTCCGAACGAGCCGAAGTGGCCCCAGGGCGTCTTGCCGAACGGGCACTTCCTCTGCGCGATGTGCGACTGGAACTCGAGCTTGAACTTCTGCACGAACGAGTGCACGGGCAGCGCCGCCGCGTCGCCCAGCGCGCAGATGGTGTTGCCGAGCCCGATGGGCGGGTAGGGAGCGATGTTCGAGGCCACGTTCAAGAGCATCTCGAGGTCGCCCGCCTCTCCCCGGCCCTCTTCAATCTTGCGCAGGATGCGGGTCATCCACGGAGTGCCCTCGCGGCAGGGCGTGCACTGCCCGCAGCTCTCCTCGGCGTAGAAGCGCGAGATGCGCCAGAGCGAGCGCACCACGCAGGTGGCGTCGTCGATGACGATGACCCCGCCCGAGCCGGCCATGGTCTGCTTCGCCTTGAGGGCCTCGAACTCGAGCGGTACGTCGAGCTCCTCGGCCGAGAGCACCGGCGCCGACGAGCCGCCGGGGATGACCGCCTTGACGTGCCGGCCGACGGGCAGGCCGCCGCCCAGCTCCGGATCCTCGATGAGCTCGCGCACGGTGGTCTTCATCGAGACCTCGTACACGCCCGGGCGGTTGACGCTCCCCGAGAGGCAGATGAGGCGCGTGCCGCCGCTCTTCTCGGTGCCCAGGGAGGCGAACCAGCTCGAGCCCTTGTCGATGATGGCCGGCACGTTCGCCAGCGTCTCGACGTTGTTCACCACCGTGGGGCAGCCGAACAGGCCGATGACGGCGGGGAACGGGGGCTTGAGGCGCGGCCAGCCCTTCTTGCCCTCGAGCGACTCGAGCAGCGCCGTCTCCTCGCCGCAGATGTACGCCCCCGCGCCGCGCACCTGGTAGACGTCGAGGGCGTAGTCCTTGCCCAGCACCTTCTTGCCGAAGATGCCCGCCTGGTAGGCCTCGGCGATGGCCTGGTCCAGCACCGACGAGGGGTGTTTGAACTCGCCGCGCGCGTAGATGTACGCCTGATGGCAGTCGAGGGCGTAGGCCGCGATGGCGATGCCCTCGAGCAATAGGTGCGGGTCGCGCTCGAGGATGTAGCGGTCCTTGAACGTGCCGGGCTCGGACTCGTCGGCGTTGACGCACAAATAGACCGGCTTGCCCTTGCCCTTGGGCACGAAGCCCCACTTCATGCCGGTGGGGAAGCCTGCTCCGCCGCGCCCGCGCAGGTTCGACTTCTTCACCTCGTCGATGATTTCATCCGGCGCCATCGACAGCGCCTTCTCGAGGGCCTTGTAGCCGCCGTTCTCGCGGTAGCCCTCGAGCGTGTGCGAATTGGGCTTGCCCCAGTTCCGGGTGATGACTTTCTCGACGGGGATCATCTCGGTCAGGTCAGCCTGGCGAGCAGCTCGTCGACCTTCTCGGGCGTCAGCGACTCGTAGTGGTCCTCGTTCACCTGCAGGCACGGCGCGGTGCCGCAGCTGGCCAGGCACTCGGTCTCGCGCAGGGTGAGCTTCTCGGTGGTCTCGCCGGCGCGCACCTTGAGCTTCTGCTCGAGGTACGCCAAGAGCCCCTCGGCCCCGCGCAGCGAGCACGAGAGGTTGGTGCAGACGTCGATGACGTACTTGCCCGGCTTCTTCGTGTGGAACATCACGTAGAAGGTCGCGACCTCGTAGGCGCGCTCCTTCGAGACGGAAAGCCGCTCGGCCACGAGGCTCAAGCCCTCGGGCGGCAGCCAGCCCTTCATCGACTGGAGCAGCCGCAGGGCCGGCAGCATCGCCGCGCTCTTCCGCTCGGGCGGGTAGTGGGTGAGAATCTCGGCGAGCTTCTCGTCGAACGCCTGCTGCTCCGCGGCGGAGAACAGCGGCCGTTCACCGCGAGAATCGCCCTCGGAAAGCCCTGGCATGGTCGGCGCGCTTCGTAGGCAGCTGCCTGTTCGTTGTCAACGAAAACCCCTGGCCCGTATACTCACGTGAAGCGCGCGAAAATTCTGAGGAATCAGTTTCTTTCGCGGCCCGGTCGGATCCGGTAGAGATCGAACGGCTCAGGTGATTCGATAGCTCTCGTGAACGCGGGCGGAACGTATGCTCAGGCAGTCGACCCCTCGGCCACTCCGCCCGAGGGCTTCCGCGTCCTCATCGTCGAGGACAACCCGCACATCATCGAGATGTACAGCTACGTGCTGAAGAAGCTCGCCGCGCAGGAGCTTCAGGGCAAGGTGCCCTTCGAGGTGCACTTCGCTCCCGACGGCCACCACGCGCTCAAGCTGCTCCGCGAGAGCCGGTTCAACCTGGTGATGACCGATCTGTACATGCCGGTGATGGACGGGTTCGCGCTGGTCGAGCGGATTCGCGCCGAGGAGGCGTTGCGGCAGATTCCGGTCATCGTCATCTCGGCCGGCGGCAAGGACGCGCAGGAGCGCGCCATGCAGCTCGGCGTCGACGTCTACTTGCGGAAGCCGGTGAAGTTCGCCGACGTGTTGGAGACCGTGAAGCAGCTGTTGCGGCTGAAGTGAACGGCCGGGCGCCGCGCGCGCGGCGTTCCATCGTCCACCCGAACTCGCTAAGAGAAGCGCCCATGAGCCAGCCTGCCATCAACCGGGAGACAGTGACCGGCGAGGCGATGTTCATCCTCAAGAGCCTGAAGGAGAACGGCCGCCTCGGCAGATCCAACAAGCTCGCCGACGTCAAGGCGGCGCTCGAGCCGTCGGTCTCGCTCGAGTTCGACAGCTACTTCTTCTTCCTGCGCAAGTTCCACTACATCGCGATGGACCGCGAGGCCCAGCTCAAGCTGACGGATCAGGGCGAGCGGGTCGTCGAGGGCGAGTACCTCGAGAAGTTCAGCCACGAGGTCGGCGAGTTCTTCGCGGATCAGCTGGTGGGCAGCGACGAGCGCACCCAGGCCGGGCTCGACGTGGTGCAGGGGTCGCCGGTGTCGTCGGCTCCCGAGGGCGCGACCGAGGTCATGGTCGACGAGCCGGTGGCGCCGCCTCCGCCGCCGCCGACCGCCAACCCGCTGCCGTCCGCCCGCAGCCGTTCGAAGGCCCCCTCTTCCGACGAACCCATCATTCCCCAGATGAATACCCACCTCTCCTCTCGCAGTGACGACCGCCGCGACCTGGCGGGCTCGGCGGCGAACCAGGCCGCGGGCAAGGGCACGGAGATCGACCTCCGTTACGTGAAGTTCGACCCCATCGGCTCGGGGCCGCTGGGCACCGTCTTCAAGGGCCGGCACAACGCCCTGGGGGTCGACATCTGCGTGAAGGAGCTGAAGGACATCTTCGGCTACTTCTCGTTCCTGCAGCGCGGAGAGGTCATCAAGCGGCTCAAGCGCGAGCTGTGCGCGCAGGCGCAGGTCAAGCACCCCGGCGTGGTGGCGGTGCTCGACCAGAACACCGACGTGGCCCGGCCCTTCTTCGTGATGGAGCTGTGCAAGGGCAGCCTGCGCGAGAAGCTGGACCAGTCGGGCGGCAAGGGCATTCCGGTGCCGCAGGCCATCCGCTACTTCTTGCAGCTGGCCTACGCGCTGAGGGCGGCGCACCAGAGCGGCCTGACGCACCACAACTTGAAGCCCGAGAACGTGCTCTTCGATTCCATGGGCAACGCCAAGCTCGGCGACTTCGGGCTGTCGCGCGTCATCGAGGTCGACCAGAGCAAGGGCATGCCCCAGGTCTTCGTCGGCACCGGCGGCATGGCCTACATGGGGCCCGAGCTCATCGCCAAGACGAAGGACGTGGGCACCGCCACCGACGTGTACGGGCTCGGCATTCTCCTCTACGAGATGCTGACCGGGCAGATTCCCGGCCGGCGGTCGCCGTTGCCTTCCGAGGTGAACGCCGACGTGCCGTCGAAGCTCGACCCCATCTTCGACAAGATGACGCAGGACCGGAAGGACCAGCGCTACCCCGACTTCGACGCGATGCTCGAGGATTTCTACGGGGCCTTCTCCGACGGCGAGTACCTGTCGAAGGGCGATCTCATCCTCTGGTCCGACGCGAAGTAGCCCGCGATGGCCGGGCGATGGAGCGGGCGGCTGGAGAAGGGCGTCGAGCTCTTCAACCGCCATCAGTTCTACGAGGCCCACGAGGTCTGGGAGGAGGCCTGGCAGGAGGACGCCTCGGACGACCGGCTCTTCTTGCAGGGGCTCATCCAGGTCGCGGCCGGCTTCTACAAGCTGCAGACCGGCTCACCGGTCGGCGCGGTGAAGCTGCTCGAGCAGGGCGCGCTCAAGCTGAAGCGCTTCGCCGACCGGCCGATGGGCGTGGACCTTCCGCCGCTCCTTCAGTCGGTGGAGGAGTGGCGTGCGGCCGCCGAGCGGCTGGTGGCCGAGCGCCGCTGCGAGTACGAGCCGGCGCGCTTCCCGAAGATTCGGCTCGTGGGGCCCGCGGGGTGAATGCGTGGAGCCCGCCTCGATCGAGACGCAGTGCCCCTACTGCGGCGAGGCGGTCGAGGTCTTCGCCGACCCGTACGGCAAATCGAGCGAGCGGTACGTCGAGGACTGCCCGGTCTGCTGCCGGCCGTGGCTCGTCACCGTGAGCCGCGAGGGCCAAGAGGTCGCCGTGGTGCTCTCGCGCGAGGACGAGTAGCCGCATTTTCGGCGGTGCGGAGCGGCGCGGTACGATGCGTTCGTCGAGCGGGGCCCGGCCGCTCGAAAGGGGATTCACATGAAGACGAGTGGTCGCTGGCTCTGCGCGGCGATCGCACTCGGCGCGCTGGGGGCGTCATGCAACTGCGGTGGCCAGCCCCCGGTGGTCGAGTGCGGCGCGAACCCCTGCTCCGCATGCCCCGCCCAGTGCACGAGCAGGCATCAGTGCGTCGACGGTACCTGGGGCTGCCGGTGCGAGTGTCCTCAGCCCGACGGCGGCGGCGGCGGGGGTGACTTTGGCGATGCGGGCGCGGACGGCGGCGCGGGTGATGGGGGCGGAGGCGGAGCAGGGGGCGGCGCGGGTGGCGGCGGCGGAGGCGGAGCCGGCGGTGGCGGAGGTGCCGGTGGAGGAGCTGGTGGAAGCGATGCGGGAGTGACGCCGACCTCGATCTGCCGGCAGGTGGCGGAGAAGAAGTGCGACTACGTGATTCGCTGCCGCACCGAGCCCAACCAGAACCAGAACCGGGTGAACGACCAGGTCGCCGCCAGCGAGCGCGACGCGTGCATCGCGTTCGAGGCGAACGACCCCGGGTGCATCGTCTTCTCCGAGGGGTGGAAGAACGGGCGCGCCACGCTGGACCAGGCGCAGTACTTCCAGTGCGTCGACGCGGCGTACCCCGCCTCGACCTGCGTGCGCGACCTGAACGTCGTCATCCGGTGTGCGAGCCTTCCGTTCATCATGCCCACGACGAACCCCGGAGGGCTGTGCACGAACGACCTCGAGTGCCGAAACGGCTTCTGCAGCATCACCGACGGCGGCACCTGCGGAGTGTGCGAGCCGTACCTCAACTCGGACGGCGGAACCGCACCGTGCAATCGGGATCGCCAGTGCGACCCGGCGCGCTCGTACTGCCCCGGTGCCGACGGAACCACCTCGGCCTCGGGCTGCGCCCCGTACAAGGGAATCGACGCCGGCTGCGGCTTCATCGCCATCGAGCTCGCCCAACAGGAGGAGTGCGGCCCGGGCAACATGTGCGTCGGCCCGGTCGGCCCAGGCACGCAGCGGTTCTGCCGTCCCGGCAAGGCCGAGGGCGACAGCTGCGTGATGAACCGCAACGAATGCCTGCGCCGCGGCGTCTCGGGCACCGTCTGTGCTCCGACTTCGACCGGAAACCGCTGCGTGAAGATCGCCAACACCACGCCGGGCGGAGCATGCAACACGGGTGACTTCAACCTGATCGCCGGCTGGCCGTTCTGCCTCGAGACCGAGTGGTGCAACACCGGCACGAATACCTGCCAGAGCCGCACCCCCGTCGGCGGAGCCTGCTTCCTCTTGTCGGACACCTGCGTGTTCGGCGCGCGCTGCGTGGCGGTGGGCGGCGGGCAGGGCAACCGGTGCGTCCCGTACTCCGACAGCGACGGCGGTTGCGACAACGACGACCAGTGCAAGAACCTGTTGAGATGCTCTGCAGGGAGCTGCCATCCGGCGTTCTCGACCATCGGAGAGCCGTGCGGCGTGGGGCTTTCGTGCGCCGAGGGCTACTGCGAGGTCGACGGAGGCTGCGTTCCGCTCAAGGCCGACGGCACCGCGTGCTCGCGCGACAACCAATGCCAGAGCTACGTCTGCTCGACGACCTGCCAGGACGCCTGCTGGGACGTGCCCTGATCAGCCGCGCGGCCGGTTCGAGCTGAGCGCCTCGCGGGCGCAGTGGCCGGCGCGCTACTTCCGCGCCGACATCGCGATGGGGATCTTGAAGATCTCCAGCACCTTCTGCACGTCGAGGGGCTTGGCCAGGCAGGCGCTGGCGCCGGCCTTCAGCGACGCCTCCTCCTGGTCGGCCGAGTGTCGCGCGGTCATGGTGATGAGCCGCACGCCCTCGAGGCTCTTGCGCGCCCGCACCCGCCGCACCACCTCGAGCCCGTCCACCTCGGGCATGTTCAGGTCGATGATGAGGCCGTGCGGCCGCTGCTCCGAGACCAAGAGCAGCGCCTCGACCCCGCTGGTCGTGCCCACCACCTCGACGCGATCCGCGTAAGGCTTGAACGCTCGCTTGATGGACTCGACCACCGGCTTCTCGTCGTCGACCACCACCAGCCGCACCACCGAGCTCCCCAGCTCCTCGGGAATCGGCATGTCGTGCGCGATGAGGAAGCTCCGCAGGTCGCTCTCACGGACCCGGCGGTGCCCTCCCGGCGTACGGAACGCGAGCAGGATGCCTCGGTCGATCCACTTGCTCACGGTCGATGGGTCCACCTGCAACATCTGGCTGATGTCGTGCGTGGTGTAGAGCGGTTCCATGCGCGCGTCCTGGGGTTTCGCGAGGGAGGTCGAGGTCACAAACTGTCAATTAGTCGAAATTTTGCCCGAGCGCATCATCTCCAACGCCTTGGCCCAGCGTCCGGTGGCTTTCATGACGAGCTCCACGAGCTCCCTCGCGGCGCCCTGCCCGCCCCTCGCTCTGGCGATGAACAGGGCCTGCTGCCGCACCTCGGGTGCCGCATCCGACGGGCAGGCGGGTAGCCCCACCATGGCCATCGGCGCCAGGTCGTTGAGGTCGTCGCCCATGTACGCGCACGCTTCGGGAGCCACCTCGAGCCGACCGAGCAGCTCGGCCAGCCCGGCGCCCTTGTCCTTCTTCCCCTGGGCCACCGCCGAAAGCTTCAGCTCGCGGCCGCGCACCTCGATGATTTCGGAGACCCGGGCGGTCAGGACGGCCGCCTTCAGGCCGGTGAGGCGGGCCATGACGATGCCGTGCCCGTCCCGCACGTCGAAGCGCTTCATCATCTCGCCCGAGCTGCCGTAGTACAGCCCGCCGTCGGTCAGCACGCCGTCGACGTCGAACACCAAAAGCTCGATTCTGGCGGCCAGGCTGGCCAGCTCGCTGCCCGCGGGTTTGTTGGGAGCGAGATCGGCCATCTCAGCGGCCTCCCAGGGCGCGGCGAATCGCCAGCACTTCGTCGAGCGTGCGCGCGAACGACGGGAAGTCGAGCGAGCACGGCCCGTCGCACAAAGCCTGGTCCGGGTTTCGGTGCACCTCGGCGAACAGGGCGTCGATGCCCGCCGCCGCCGCGGCCCGGGCCAACAGTGGCACGAACTTGCGCTCGCCCGCCGTCTCGCCGCCTCCGGCCGACGGCAGCTGCACCGAGTGCGTGGCGTCGAAGCACACCGTCAGCCCCGCCTCGCGCATCACGAGGAGCCCGCGCATGTCCACCACGAGGTTGTTGTACCCGAACGAGCTGCCCCGCTCGGTCACCAGCACGTTCGGGTTTCCGGCATCGAACGCTTTCCTCGCCGAGTGCACGATGTCGGCGGGGGCGACGAACTGGCCCTTTTTCAAGTTCACCCCGCGTCCGGTCCTGGCCACGGCCACGATGAGGTCGGTCTGCCGGCACAGGAAGGCCGGAACCTGGAGCACGTCGACGACTTCGGCCAGCGGCGCGACCTGATGCGTCTCGTGCACGTCGGTGAGCAGGTTGACGCCCAGCTCACGCTTGAGCCGCTTGAAGATGCGAATGGCCTCGCTCAGGGCCACCCCGCGGTAGCTCTTGCCGCTGGTGCGGTTCGCCTTGTCCCAGCTCACCTTGAAGGCGAACGGCAGAGAGCGCTGCTCGCACAATTCGCGCACCTCTTGCGCGTGCTCGAGCACCATCTCCTCCGACTCGATGACGTCGGGTCCGGCGATGACGAAGAGCGGCGCGCCGGCGCCGACCCTGTGGCCGCACAGGTCAATCACAGGACAGCCACAGTACTTCCGTCGTGCGCCAGTCGAAAGTGGGTAGCACCCCGCCCGGGCTCATCTGTTCCGTGCCTCACGGTGCTCCAGCGCGGCGCGGATGAAGCCCGAGAACAGCGGGTGCGGCGCGAACGGCTTCGACTTGAACTCGGGGTGGAACTGACAACCCAAAAAATGCGGGTGGTCCACGAGCTCGATCATCTCCACCAGGTCGAGCTCGGGGTTGTGGCCGGAGAAGACCATGCCCGCCTCCTGCAGCCGGCCGCGGTACTGGTTGTTCACCTCGTAGCGGTGGCGGTGGCGCTCGTCGACCACTTCCTTGCCGTAGAGCTTGTGGGCGAGGCTGCCGGGCTTGAGCGCGCACGGGTAGCTGCCGAGCCGCATGGTGCCGCCCTTGTCCTTGACGTTGACCTGCGACTCCATGAGCGTCACCACCGGGTGGGGCGTGCGCTCGTCGAACTCGAGCGAATTGGCGCCCTCCAGCCCCAGCACGTTTCGGGCGTACTCGACCACCGCCATCTGCAGGCCCAGGCAGATGCCGAAGAAGGGGACCTTCTTCTCGCGGGCGTAGCGGACGGCGGCGATCTTCCCCTCGGTGCCGCGCACCCCGAAGCCTCCGGGCACCAGCACCGCGTCGCAGTCGTCGAGCAGGGCCGGGGCCGACTGCTTCTCGACCTCCTGCGAGTCGACGTACTTGAGGGTCACCCGCACGTCGTTGGCGATGCCCCCGTGGAGCAGCGCCTCGTTGAGGCTCTTGTAGCTCTCCTTCAGGTCGACGTACTTGCCGACGATGCCCACCCGCACCTCGCCAAAAGATGGCTGGTAGATCTTCTCGACGATCTTCTCCCACCTCTCGAGCCTCGGAGCGCGCGACCAGATGTTGAGGATCTCCGCCAACCGCTCGTCGAGGCCCTGCCGGTGGAGCTCGAGCGGCAGCTCGTAGATGCTCCGCACGTCGGGCGAGGTGAAGACCGCTCCCTGGTCGACGTTGCAGAACATGGCGATCTTGTCCTTCATCTCCCTGGAGACCTCGCGGTCGGTGCGGCAGATGAGGACGTCGGGCTGAATGCCGATCTCCCTGAGCTTCATCACCGAGTGCTGGGTCGGCTTGGTCTTCACCTCGCCGGCCGCGGCGATGTACGGCAAGAGCGTCAGGTGCACGTAGCAGGCGTTCTGCGCGCCCACGTCGTAGCGCATCTGGCGAATGGCCTCGAGAAAGGGCAGTGACTCGATGTCGCCCACCGTGCCGCCCACCTCCACGAGGATGAGGTCGTTGCCCGCGGCCGCGGCCAGGATGTTCTGTTTGATCTCGTCGGTGATGTGGGGAATGACCTGGACCGTCTTGCCCAGGTACTCGCCGCGGCGCTCCTTCTGGATGACGGCGTTGTAGATGCGCCCGGTGGTGAAGTTGTTCAGCCTCGACATGTGGGCCGAGGTGAAGCGCTCGTAGTGGCCCAGGTCGAGGTCGGTCTCGGCGCCGTCGTCGGTGACGTACACCTCGCCGTGCTGGAACGGGCTCATCGTGCCCGGGTCGACGTTGATGTAGGGGTCGAGCTTGACGAGGGTGATGGACAGCCCGCGGTTCTCGAGCAGGGCGCCCATCGAGGCGGAGGCCAAGCCCTTGCCCAGCGAGCTGACCACCCCGCCGGTGACGAAGATGAACTTGGTCTTCTTCGAGCGCATGAGCGTTGATGCAACAGGTGACAGTCGGCCGTCAATCTGGAAGGCGGCGCGCGCGAAGTTTGCGCGGCGGTCACGCCCAGCCGCGCGCTTTCAGGAGCCGCTCGGCTTTGGCGAGGTCGTCGGGCCGGTCGACGGCCGCGGTTCGGTGCGGCGTCGTCCGGCAGGCGATGCGGATGCCGTTCTCCAGCGCCCGGAGCTGCTCGAGGCCCTCGGCCTGCTCGAGGGGGCTTTTGGGCAGCGAGGACAGGGTGAGGAGCGTCGTCCAGCGGTAGCCGTAGATGCCCACGTGGGCCCAGCGCTGCACCGGCGCGTCGCTTCGCGAATACGGCACGTCGGCGCGCGAGAAGTAGAGCGCGCACCCGTCGGCGCCCACCACCGCCTTCACCACGTTGGGGTCGCTCCGCTCGTGCTCGGCGAGCGGCCGCACCAGGGTGGCCATCTCGACCTTCGGGTCCTCGAACGCGCCTGCCAGGGCGGTGAGCGACTCGGGGTGAATGGCCGGCTCGTCGCCCTGCACGTTGACGAAGACCATGCGGTCGGGCGTGCGGTCGGCTTCCGCCCGCCCCAGGCTGCCCCACCAGCGCTCGAGGTTGCGCGCCACCTCGGCCACGCGGTCGGTGCCGCTCTCGCACGCCGAGGAGGTACGCATCAGTTGGCCGCCGAAGGCTTCCACCGCCCTCGCGATGCGGTCGTCGTCGGTGGCCACCAGCACCTGCGAGAAGGCACCCGACTCGACGCAGCGCCGGTGCACGTGCTGAATCATCGGCTTGCCGAACAGCGGCGCCAGCACCTTGCCGGGGAAGCGGGTCGACGCCCACCGCGCGGGGATGACGGCCACCGGCTTCTCGGGCGCGGGCGAGGGCGAGGCGGCCAGGTCTTTCGCCACCGACGCGCACTCGTCGCAGATGAGAAAGTCGGGGCCGACGACCAGGCGATGCACCTGATCCTCCGGACGGCCGCAGAAGCTGCACCGCGAAACGTCGGTCATCCACCCGACGACTTAGCACGCATCGGCCCTCCCCAAGCCAGTCCTTCGTCCCTAGCTTGGAACGGCCGATGCGCACGGTCGTCCACATCGTCGGCGCGCGGCCCAACTTCATGAAGGTCGCTCCCGTCTGGGCGGCCCTCGAGCGGCGGGGGCGGCTGCGCCAGCGGCTCTTGCACACCGGGCAGCACTACGACGCAGCGATGAGCGACGTGTTCTTCGACGAGCTTTCGCTGCCGCGCCCCGACGTCCACCTCGGCGTGGGCTCGGGCAGCCACTCCGAGCAGACCGCGCGCATCATGGTCGAGCTGGAGAAGGTCTTCGCCCACGAGCGGCCGGACCTCGTCTCGGTCGTCGGTGACGTCAACAGCACGCTGGCGGCGGCGCTGGTCGCGGCTCAGATGCACCTGCCGCTTTCGCACGTGGAGGCCGGGCTGCGCAGCTTCGACCGCACGATGCCCGAGGAGATCAACCGCCTCGTCACCGACCGGCTGGCGGATCTGCTGCTCACGCCTTCGGAGGACGCGGGGGAGAATCTGGCCCGCGAGGGCGTGGAGCCCAGCCGCATCTTCTTCGTCGGCAACGTGATGATCGACTCGCTCTTGGCGTCGAAGGAGAAGGCCGAGCGCCTGCCGACGTTGGCCGAGCTCGAGCTGAGCCCGAAAAGCTACGCCGTGTGCACGCTGCACCGGCCGTCGAACGTGGACGAGCCGGCGGTGCTGTCGGGGCTCCTCGACGCGCTGGGCGACATCTCCACGCACCTGCCGGTGGTGTTTCCCGTGCATCCGCGCACGCAGAAGGCGATGGCGCGGTACGGGCTTGGGGCGAAGCTCGACGCGTTCGCGAATCTCAAGCTGGTCGAGCCCATGCCGTACCTCGAGTTCCTGTCGCTCACGTCGCAGGCCGCGCTGGTGCTCACCGATTCGGGGGGTCTCCAGGAGGAGACGACCGCGCTCGGCATTCCCTGCCTCACGCTGCGCGAGAACACCGAGCGGCCCGTCACCGTGTCGATGGGCACGAACGTCCTGGTGGGGACGGATCCCGAGCGCATCCGGGCGGAGGCCGAGCGGATTCTGTCGGGGCACGGCAAGCGCGGGCGGATTCCAAAGAAGTGGGACGGGAGGGCGGCGGAGCGAATCGCCTCGGTGTACGAGTCGTTCCTCGGCGTGGCTTGCGAGCGCGCATCACCGGAGCTGCTCTGACAGTCCGCCGGCGGGCGAGAGCGCCGAGCGTTGACGATGCTCGCGATCAAATGACCGTGCGAGTGTGCCTGGGCGGAGCCGGCCGGCGGTAGCGACGCGGCGGAACCACCAGCAGCGGTACGAGTCGTGCGCGCCGATGCCGATGAACCGGATGCGGCGGCGGACGACGTTGTGCAGCTGCCTCGGAGCGCAGGTCGACGCTTCGCGCAGGATCTGACAGCCTCTCGTGCGCATGGGGCTTCTGGATTCGTTGTTTGCCGGCCGCCGAGCGCGAAGAGCAGCGCGCCTCGTGTACGAGGGCCGCCCGGAGGCGGAGTCGGCGCTGGCGGCACTGACGCCTTCGCTCCGTGCGTCGGCGCTCCTCGAGGCGGCACGTGCCTTTTGGGGCGACGAACGTGACCGCGACCACTCACCGCGATCGAGCGGCTGCTGAAGGAGCAGCCCGATCTCCCGGAGGCGCTCCGGATGAAGGCGCGAATCGAGCTGAACGCGGCGCCGGCGCAGGCGGTGGAAACTCTCCAGCGGCTCCGCACGCTCGTCCCCCGCGAGGAGGCGCTCGAGCTCGAGCTCGCGGATGCGCTCATCGCAGTCGAGCGGTACGACGACGCGCTCGAGATCGCCCGGCCGCTCACGGAGGGCGGCAATCCACTCGTCCTGTTGCGGCTCGGCAAGGCGCTCTTCGCCGCCGGGCGCACCGAGGAGGCGCTGGAGGTGCTCGAGCTGGCGGTGCAGCAGGCCGACGCCATCGCCCGCGCGGACCTCTTCGGCGCGGACTACCACTACTGCGTTGAGAGGCCGGTCTCCTGATCGAGGACGTCGTGGCGGGCCTGAATATCGGCCTG